>Ga0247770_1000804_pt1 | contig 28860 bp, 22 predicted proteins | sample UWRJL136409B6_FD_179943 | JGI IMG/M metagenome (GOLD analysis project Ga0247770, IMG submission 179943) | Plant litter microbial communities from Arlington Agricultural Research Station in Wisconsin, United States - UWRJ-L136-409B-6 | ecosystem: Environmental > Terrestrial > Plant litter >... | reverse complement strand
AGGGTTGGTGAGCGTGGGGACGGAGAGGGTGATTACTTCGTAGCCGGAGGGGGGGCAGTATTTTGGGGCGACGAGGGACCGCATTGTCGTGGGGACGGGGTCGGCCATGGTGCCGGCGGTTTGGATCATGATGGGTGTTGCAAGAGAAGTCGAGATGTGCGGTTGATTTTTCAGTCGATCGTGGAGAAGAATTGGAGGTGGGTGTTATCGCACTGGGAAGGCACGGCCCGCTCTTTGTGGTGTTGAAATGTAGGTCCCCGGAGACATACGTTCGGCGTGCGGGGGGATTGCGCGCCTGAAAAAGACCCCGACGCTGGCAGCACGGATGAACCCCACTTGGAATTTCGGCGTTTGGGACCACCCCGGGGCCCCCGTCCCGTGTTTGTGGCATGATGCGCAATACGCGGTTTGCAGGTCGCCTAGAATTACGTATGCAGGGAAGAAAGCATCAACAGGCTCACAAAGTCTTGAAATAACAGTTGTGTTCCCCAATCTTTGACCTCATTTCCATTTCTAGCAGGGATCTGATCCATTAACTTGACCCCTGATGTACCCCGCGTACTTATTTAGCCTTTAGCGACCAAACTCCGTTTACTTGCTGAATGAACGATGACAGAAGTTAAACAAGGAAGGTACTATGTTTTATTAAGACTAGGGTTCCTCCGGAGCGTCGAGCAAAAGTCATTATCATGTGCCATTATGCCCTGCAGTCCGGTCTAAATCTTTTAACCTGTACTATGAAACCTCCCTCCACTGAGTGCATCTAAGATAGTTTCGTCGACCAGATCCGATGAAACACATCCATCCAACCTCAAATAAGTCCAACTTCAAGTCCTTACACCCGACCCTGTAAACTGAGAGCCTCAATCCCTTTTGATATCTCCTTCTCCTCATCCATCGTGTCACTCCGGCTTTCATCCGAGATGGACGACCCCGCCAAAGTTGGGCTCGAGTTCCGGTTCATGGCGTACTGGAAAAGTGGCGGGCTGGCTGGCGACGAGGAGAAGGTTGCTGGTTCCCCTACTTCCATCTCCTTTCTATACTTCCCCACAATCCCCTTAATTCCTTCGGAAATTCGGTCTGTCCTGAAACTGGCCACCACGTTCCTTCGTGGTACTAGCCTGCGGACCTCGTCGTGCACTGACTTATAGTAGGCCTTGTACGCCACTGCCGCCGACTCCACGTCGCGCTCCAGAGGCTGTCCGACACACCTGGACACGGATTCTTGGAAAGCTCGGGTTAGCACGAGGATGAGATCACAGGCCAGCATGAGGAACAGGCGCGTGGTGGCCGGCACAACGGCAGGGATGTTGACAGCCATAGGAATGAGGAAGAAAGGCATGCCACCCGTCACAATAGTAGCACCCATAGCAACGGCTGCTAAACCTTCGGAGAGGAAGATGGCAAAACCGTTGCCGAGGTCATCCAGAAGGTTGGCCTTGCAGATCTGGAACACAGTCTCGGGCGTGACGCGGGGCAGTCCAAAGCAGTTTATGATAACGCTGCAAACATTGATGGCAGCCGCCATGCGGTTCGACGAGGCTGCCATGGGAATGCCGCCGGAGCCCGTTGCCGATTTGAGTATGCGCTTGTAGACAACCATCGTCTCGTCTAGTGCGAGAGAAATTTTCAAGTCAATCCGAGTGACCTGGGCGCGGATGTAGAGTAACCTCACCCGATCATGAGTAAAGGACTCAGCCGTGATCTCGGTGAGACGCTCGATTGAGGTTTCGTCGTCTGGGAGGTGAATATGACTGGGTCAGTTCGAGAGCCCGCCAAATCAACAGGGTCTGAAGGTCTGGACAGTTAGAAAGCCGTACCTTTATCCACAGCAATGCAGTCATCGAACCGGCCACCTTCTACTTTCAGCATCTCCTCCTTGATTTCCTCGACACGGGTTTGAACCTCGGCCTCAGCATATTGCTCACACTCCTCCATTGTCGCTTTCCTTTTCTCTTTCTTGTGAATTTGCGTTTTGATCTCCATCATCTTGGCTCCAAAAAGACGATCCTTCTTGGTCGCGATGACAATGATGGGAACATCCTGTGCATGCTGCGAAACAGTTTTGAAGAGCTTCTCCGTTGCGGTCTGGACGGCGCGATCTGAGGTCGCCTCAATGCAGAACCAGATGACGTGAAGGCGGTCATCAATGTTGGACTCGGTCGACTTTTCCTTCAGAAATTTCTCGACCGCATCAAACTGGTCCGCAGTGCCAGCTTCAAACCCGCCGGAATCATGCACAATGAGATCCGGTCGATCCTTGCTTGTCAGCTCCTGTCGGATTTCGTGGATGCCACGCACTCGATCAGAGGCTGTTGTCACTTCGGCGCCGAACACGGTGTTAATGAGCGTGGACTTGCCGACTCCGCAATTGCCACAAACAAGAATGCGAATGGCGCCGGGGCCCTTCAAAGCAGACAAAGCTTGCTTGTTCCAAAACCCCATGTTTGGGATATCCAATGTACTTGGGCTTATCCCCATTGTCGTGGTGCCGAGCATGGTCAGCCGCAACCGCTCAAGCGGATTCTGATCTTGTTCAACGCCGAACGTTGGGATCTTGAGCGTGCTTCTGGAGAACTCGTCAAGGAGCAGATAGACAGATGGGTGGATAATGGTGCCCTGCGGCGCAAACTTGCAGTAGCCGATCAACTCCCACACACCATCGGAAAACGCAAACGGTCGCCGAGCGCTCTTCGGCCACCCAGTCGCCCTCTTCTGATGTGTACGTATCTGATAACGTTCTCCGTGCTTCCCCGTAGGATCGTGTACGCTACGCATGTCGTGCATCGTAACGGTGACACCATTTTGGACCTTGCAAGACCATGGTGGGTTTGTCTCCTCATCACGGCCCTCAACCCGAGGCTCCAGCCCCACAATGTGCAGTGGGTTTGAGAGCTTGGAGCGACCACCATAGTTGCCGTCGAACCCGAGACAAAGCCCAAGGTTTTGGGCTTCTATCAGCATCCACTGTAGCGGGTACAAGGCGAGCCCGTCGTGCTCGTTGGATCCACCCATGTCCATGTGGGCGCCGACAAACCACGCCTGCACAATGCTGCGTTTGATGAGGCCGCTAGCTCTGTTGCTGAGATTAGGATAGACGGTTTCGGGGCGGAAGTGGTCCCGGTTTTCGCTGAGGGCCACGGCATGTCTCATGTGGGCAATTGAGTGGTTGAAGGAAATGTCGTAAAGGTTCTCGTCGCTGACGGCCTTGACTGTGTCGAAGACTCCAACAAATCGGATTTTAGGCGGCGGCTGCGTCTTCGCCACGAACATGTGGTGGATGGCACCTTCCTCGAGCTTTTTTTGCTGTTGCATCGTCGCGTAGAGCTTCAGAATCTGTTCGTATTCCTGCTTGAAACTGCTGCGGGAGTCGTCTCGCGGCGGTGGCACGAGACACCAGAGGAAGTGCAGCAGGCCCGCCACTGCTCGCACAACGTAGGCCCCGCGACTGAAGCCGAACATCCAGACCTCGTCCTCGGGACCAAGCTGGCAGCACATCTGGTACACATCGCAGATCTGCTCCAGGCATTTGTTGCCGTGTATGCCAACATGCACGCGATGCACCCACGACTCGTCGTTGGCTGCTATTCCCTGGACGTAGTGCTTCCGTTGTTCGTATTCTCGGCCGTCCACAGCGTCCTTGACAACCCCCATTTGGACGCTGGCAAAAATGCGGTAGATGTTGGTGATGTTCTGATTCCTGGCTCCGTGGGATCCGTCAGGAGAGCACCAAGTGCCGTCCACGCAGATAATTAGTCGCACTGGTCGTTGCACCATGATGTCACTGTTGTCGGAGTCGGTGAAGCTGGGGTTGGAATGATGGAAGGCACAACGCGGCACGCCAGTTCCTAGAGTCGGAAGGTACTACCTATAAGTGCCGGTGACCAAGAGCCCACAAGGCTGTGGTACTAGAGGCATCCCACGCTAAACATGCACGCGGGCGCGTGCCAGCAGCCACAGCAACAGCCAGCGCGGGTGATAAACTGATGAAGCCAATGGGGCCCGCTCCGATCTTCAGCCGCTTCCTCATTCCCTCGATCTCTTGGATAGATTGTGGCATGAGATGCGAGCGCGCTGACTCAACATGGCCTAGAACACTGACACGAAAGTGTTCCCAGCACAGGTACTTCGTACCTCGCCGGACAATCGGCGCCCGCCGGCCCATCCAAACGCCAAACAGTCGGACCCAGATTCTCGTCTTCCTCTCGTCTCCTCCCTAGGTACCTTCGCCACGCAGCAGCGCAGGCTCACCCACACCTCGGGTAGCTCACTTGGGAGCAAGGCACGAGGAACCCGTGTCGACATGGAAATCCCCATGCCAATTGATGAGGGCAACTTGCATCGAGTTGTTTTACTGACCTCCAACGCACGTTATCAGCATTTTTCTGTTCATTTTTGGTCTGATTGGTGAGCGGCGCAGGGGCATCAACAGCTCGGCCTTGATTGTGCCGGCTGACCGGGAAAAGCCGGAAGATCCCGTATCTTACCTGTCGCAATAAGCCTTCAAACAAAAAGACCCGCTCAATCTCGAATGCACCTGCCTCAATCATCGACATTCTCACAAACACCACAACATCGATTTAGTCAGCATCATGTCCCTGCTGGCCCTTCCCCGGCTCCTCCCATGGCTCCTCCGGCCGGCCGTCGATGCGCTCTTCACATGGAACATGCCCTGGCGACACCGTTGGCGGATGCTCGTCCTCCAGCCCATCAGCGTTCTCACCTTCTCCATGTCATCCACCCGATGGCTGTTCACCCGCGCATACACAGTTGAATACCTCACCGTCTCACCTGGCTGCACCATTCGCGCACTCGTCTTCAAAGCCCCTGGAAACCCCGAATCCAAGAAGCTTCGCCCCCTTCACGTGGACATCCACCCTGGAGCTTTCATCGGCGGCTGGCCCGAGGACGACGCCGTATTTTGCGATCAACTAGCGCGAGAGACGGGCGCCGTCGTGGTCAGCATCTCGTACCGCTATGCGCCAAAGCACGTCTTCCCGGCCGCACACGACGACGTCGACGCCACCATCCGCTACTTACAGACCCACGCCGAGGCCAAGTTCGGTGCCGATCCCACTCTCCTGACCGTGAGTGGATTCTCGGCAGGAGGTACCCTTGGTCTCTGCGCTGCACAGGTTGAGGCGTGTCGGCCTACGTCAAAGACAGGGATCAAGGCCATTGCGGCGTTTTATCCTGTGTGCGACTTGCGTCTCAAGCCCCAGGAGAAGCCCGTCCCGGCAAATTATCCTACCAAAGATCCACTCGCGTTTATGATACCGCTGTACGATTCGTATGTTGAATCGGTGAGGCGTGAGAATATGGAGAATCCGAGGATGAGCCCCATTCTGGCCAGTGTGGATCAGCTTCCGGAGAATATCTTTGTGTGGGTTGCGGGGATAGACATTTTGGTTCACGAGGAGACTACTTTTGTGGAGAGAGTGAAGGCGAATTTGGCTAACGATCCAAGATTCGAAGGGCGGAGGATGGAGATGGGATATGATGAGAAGGGGTTTCATGGCTACCTCAACCGTAAGTTATGACTCCGGGGCTGAGACTTGGGACGGAACGAAACACTAACAGCCAGGCAGTACCCGATTCCGTTATCCCACAGGAGAAGAAGCAGAAGGCTTTCGGTCCTGCAGTTCAGTTCATCAAGGACACTCACCTGAAGTACGGTTTCCAATGGTCGTAGTATGACGTGTTGTCCGACATACCCCTCGGCTTGTCTCATTTTGGATTTGGATTTCACTCATTTCACGTTAACTTCTAATTGTTTACTTGATAGTATTTTTTATATTGCGTTTGGAATGAAGATACCCTACTCTCGTAAAGTATTCATTCCCTGATTTATAGATATGGTCCTTATGTTGCTGAGTTCAGAACTATTTCCAGACGTAGTTCCACTTCATCACAGCAGCCTGTCGCCAATGCGCAGCGATCGCACTTAAAAAAGTCGAATATAGCTGGCACTTTTGCAACCTTTGGGTTGGCACAGAGTCTACGGCCGCAAAGAACCTTCTTCAACTCGGGAAGAACTGTGTCTCGGGCCTTGCCATGAGGTTCTGGCTCGAGGCTAGTATCCTCGATCAGTTTCCAGATCTCACCGCAGGCGCTGCAGACATACCGGGTCCGATACTCTACACATTTTGTTTGATGAGAGGAAATAATAAGCGACCGGGATATTGAGGCTTTGATGTCTTCAATGAGGTCGATGGTAATGCCAATGTGGTACTTTGGCCTTCTTAGATCTGAACCAAATCGTTCTGGGGCTCTGTTTATATTCCACTTGGACATCGGCCATTTCTTTGTCCCTTTCCTTGAATAGGACAGACTGATACCTTTGTTATCCCCCTCGTTTCCCATCTTTCGTAACATCCATTGCACAAAGATCGACTTCAAAGAACAAAGACTTGTTCTCGGCCCGAGGGGGACGCACAAACCCCATTCATACGGTAGTGTTGAGAACCAAGTCATTGTCTCCAACAATAGATCCTTTACCTATTTTCAGCGTGTCTACCGGACGATAACCCAAGTGAAAATGAATTCATTGTAACTGTTTTCAGTATAAAATCACCACAATTTTCACAACTTGAATAATTTCCCTCCCCATGATCACCATCACCTCCCCATTCCCTACATCTTCTACTAACAACTTCCAGACACCTCCCCTTTTGTTACATTTTGCCAGTCACCCGCCTACCCCATTAACAAGCCTTGACCCCGGAGATCAAGACATACAGGTAAGCCCCACCAAAAAAGACAGAGACAAAAAAAGACAGAGACAGAAAAAGACAGAGACAAAAAAAGACAGAGACAAAAAAAGACAGAGACAAAAAAAGACCAGTCGCAATGTGCAAAACCTTCCGCCAGCTCCTCTACTGCGACGTCATGGGCCACTCCCCAGTGGACTCCCAGACCGTCGGCTTCCAAGGCTCCGACCTCTGCCGCTGCGGCGCTGACACCGTCGAGATGATCGACCCCGTCCGAAGCGCCATGTACGCCGCCTACTGCCAGCAATGTATAGAGCTCTCCGAGCCCGTGGAAATGGCGCTCAGTCCCGTCCTGGCGCCCCATCAGCTCGAGGGTCTCGAGGAGATGGAGTCCATCTTGGAGTCAATGCAGATGTCTAGCCCTGAGAACTTGGCGTTGAGTCCGGCGATGCAGCCTCAGGTCATGGGTGAGCTTCCGATGGAAGAGAACTTTGAGTGGCTTGAGGACGTGGACCTTGCGCAGGTCCAGCAGGAGATTCTCGCGGGTGTTCTTTATGACGATGCTCAGGTTCAGCTGCTTGGTGCTGATGTTGTTGCTAACATTGGGGCTATGGAGCTGAACGGGGAGTTTTCTGTCAAGGGCTTCAACGAGGTGGTCGATGGCGACATCGCCGGTGAGTTTGACGACGACAGTATGATGATTTTGTGGTAGATCTTTCAAATCATCATGTTGGGAGTAGAGAAACTGGGATTTTCCCCCATTACCTGGCAGGCCTGGGTGGTGGGTTTCGTATCAGGTGAGTTCCTGAAGTAGTTAGATGAATAATAGAATGGACATGATCACCAACCAATGATGGGCCCCAAGAATTAAAATGAGAGTCACATCACGTATTAAATCCTCAATAATGCCTGCTAATCGTCCAGGGCGATATATCCGCGGCACAGACCCCGGAATGTTTCTCCGCAGCCGTTCCAGTGTCGACCGCCATGAACCTTTTCTTGTCCCGTGAATCCCAATGAAGAACTTGAAATGATACGTTCTCCTTTCGTCCGCATACCCATGGACAGATCGCTGCTCAAGATCCTAGTCATCAGCCGTGACGCCGTACTGTCCATCCTTGTACAGCGTGTTGATTTGCACGCCGCGGTTATCGGCAACAAGACCAATGAGCTGTTGCCCGACGTCCTTCATGTCGTTGTACTCCTTGAGGAGGCGGATGTGGGTTTGAACGGTGGTATCGGGCGACGCGCTGAAGCTGTTTAGTGCGTATGTCCCATTTGCCGGTTCAACTTGACCAAGTCTCGAAGGTTGACAGAATATTCGGCTTTTCTTACCCGAGAGTTGATCTTATGGACTGCAAAGACGCAAATGCCCGGATGAGTTGAAGCATCAGACCCTCCAAGTCGCAAAACACTTGGCACTAACACCCCCGTTAGTGAGCCTATCGTCCCCCAAGCCACGCACATGACACCGCTCTGAGACTTACATTTTCCGATAGCATTCCGAAGTACTCTTCCTAGGGTGCGCCACCACGATTAGCGCCGCCTCATCAAACAGTAAACCGGTTTTCAGCCCGTTTCAAAACCTACACCCATGATGTAATCTGCCTCGCCCTCATCCGTCGCCTCGACCTCAGCAGAATCGCCCGCCGCCGGCCCCGCGAGCACAATTTTGAGAGGCGATACCCGACGGGCTTCTACCGTCCACGGAGCGATTTCCTTTATGGCCGAAGCGGCATGGCAATTCTGCTCGGCAGTGGTGACCCACTCTCGGTACGTCTGTAGGCGCTGCCTGACTCTGGAGGCCAGGCCGCCAAAATCCCTTCCCGCGTCGATGGTGTCGTCGAGCTGGCTGTCGAAGGTGGAAATGAGACTGAGGTGGTCCTGCACCGCTTGCGCGATGTTTTGGTCGCTCTCGCTGGCTTGCGCAGTTGGTGGTGTGTCGTCCATTTCAGCATGTACTTTTGTTGGCATGTACTTTGTTGGCATGTACGTAATTTGGAATATGGGAATTGAAGGAAGGAGGAATTGGGGGCGAAAAGTGGCGGAATGGCGGGCGAGCGACACGTTGCGACGTTGGTGGTGATGTAGTTGCTTGGCGCGGAAGGATGCTGCTCAACCAGGAACTCGAGCAGCAAGGGAGCGGGCAAGCGGCCAGTGGGCGGACTGGCTGCGCCGTTTGTTAACTCTCGAACCACAGTGGGCGCATGACTCGCAGTCACACGGTGCTCTGCTGCACATTTCGGCTTCTTGTCGGCCTCGACTGGAAGCAACGCGCCATTGCGCCGAAGGAACAAGCAAAGGGCCCGCACGAATCCAACCGCTTCACAGGATTGGACTTGTCAGTATTTGGCGATGCCGGGGATCAATTAGCTTCCGATAAAACCCAAGCGCTATATGGCCAAGCTTCTGCTTCCCCGCTCCCCTCCGTGCCTGGAGCCAATGTGCTGGGATACACGCTCTTCTCTCCTCCGCTCTGAACACCCGAGCGCTGGGCTCCGGGTGACACTTGTATCGCATCATCCGAGCCAAGATCTCGCCCGTCCTGGGAGCACCCGTCACCATGTGTCAGTGGACTCGTCCCCCCCCGCCTGCCCTGGGGCTCACGCTTCACCCCGCCCCGTTTCGCTGCCCAAACAGATCCGTAATGCTGATGCGCCTGCCGACGATCGGCCCACTTTTCTCGGGGATGTCGAGATGCGCATCCGCCAGCGCGCCTCCGTCATCGGCGTCTGTCTGCTCGGCCAGCTGTTCCGCCTCTGCCGCAGCCGCCGCGATCAAAGTATTAAGCGCTAGCCGCGCCTGCTGCCACGCCCCGCGGATGATGGCCGAGTTGGCCTCGCGCGTGTCGTCCTCGTCGGCGTGAATCCAGATCCCAATCACCTCCTTGCCTGCCGATCCCTCGGTGCTGCCGCCGTTGCTATCGGATGCGTTGTCGTCCTCTAGCCTAAAGATGATGAGCTCGTCCGCCATCTCGCAGTCGCTGACCCTCACGAGGTCCACCGACAGGTTGTCCAAGCCACGCCGGTTGAGCACGAACACGCACACGCGCGGCAGCGCCTGGCCCGACGCCGTGACTATGGGCGCCTGCTCGCACACAAACATTGTGCCCTCCACGCCATGTTTTTCCCAGTTCTGGCCCACGTCCGAGAATGTGTAGACGACCGCGTTGGCCGCGATGGAGAGAATGGACTGTATGCCGGGGAGGTGGCGGCGTAGCGCGCTGAGGTTAAGGTCGGTGTTGGTGCGAGAAGGGAGAGGTACTATGTGCGGCACATCGCGGGCCTCCATGTACTGCTGGGCATCGGATTCGTAGTCAGAGGCGCCGATCTGGCGGGGCCCGCCGTTGCTAAGGTTCTGCCGATGCCTCGACTTGCGGGGCGTCGATCTGCTCATTTTGGCCTTGTTGGGGATGGGCGCCGGTGTATCGAGCGAGGTCGAGATTGGGTGGGACGCGCGATCGGTTCGGGGCGGCTCGCGCTGGGTTGGGTGAGAGCGTTTGGTTGTCGCGGTCGCGGCGCTGGATTTTCAAGTTTTGGCTTCGCAAACGCTACCCGTGCAGCGCTGGGCCAGAACTTGAGATGGGGTTCGGAGTAGCAGATGGGAGCTGGGGTTCTCGCTGCTGCAAGTCTAGGGAGTAAGGGCCATCCAGGATGAACGGTGGATGTGCTTTGGTTTTGCATTCGTGATCCATTGTTCCATTGCTCAGGTGTCTCGAGCCCGCGCTTTGCCCATCCTGGCAAGCCCGACATGGCGGGGCTGGCATGGAGGGGCGGCATTGGACCAGCCATTCAGACGCGCCCGATAAGAATGCCAGAACCTAGCGATAGGCGTTTGGTCTTGGCGACCTCGGACGGCGTCATCATCACCGCCCGGCGTCCTCGCGTGCACCGCGCCTCATGAATCGAACCTACATCACCATCCCCCGTTGCTTATTGCGCTTCACACCATGACTCGGTGATGCGTTGCATCTCTTGATTTTTGCATTCAATTCACCCGTATTGCGACCCTGTATTTCTCCTACGATTCTAATTAGTGTATCGCTCCTGAATGAAACTGTTATTGTCGCGGCCCCGCAACCTCTCCTCTCGTTTACGCCGTCCTCGAGATCATGGTTGCCAGAAGGAAATACGACGACTGCCTGTTATAGAACTTAAAGTGCGTCGCCATATCGTATCGCCGCCTCCGCTCACCAACTGTCCTCCTAAAGACGCAGCCGTTCCGAGAACCAAAATGACAATCTCTGAACCACCTCCGCCCGAGTCCACGACGACGACCGAGCCCGTCGACTTGACCTCGACGAACCCGCATTCTCTCCATCAAATTGTCCACGCTCGCCGCGCCGAGTACGTTCGCCCCCACCGAATACGCGTGAAGATCGGCACCTGGAATGTTGCGGCCTGCCCTGGCACGGACAAGGACCTTGCCGGCTGGTTCGTCGACGGGAAAGGACTCGACCTCGCGTTGGGGTCTTTGGATATCTCAAACAACCCTGTGGTGGAAGAAGATGCCGAGGGGCCGGGCCTGAAGAATGGCAGCGATGCCGTCCATCTGTTGGGCGGCGACAAGATCGGCCTCTACGTCCTGGGGCTGCAAGAGATTGTAGACCTCAATACGGCGACGCAGTACATGGCCCGTGTATATACGACCGACAACGGACCCATGGAGAAGTGGAAAACGGCCCTGGAGGCGGCGCTGCCCGACGGTTACCAACTGGTGACTGCAGAGCAGTTGACTGGCATGCTGCTCCTGATGTACGCATCTCCTGAAGTTGGTGCGTCGATCAGTAACGTCAGCACCGTCAGCGTGGGAACTGGCTTGCTGGGGTATCTCGGAAACAAGGGCGCCGTCGTCACACGCATTATCCTGGGCGAAACAACGAGGATGCTCTTTGTCAACAGCCACCTTGCGAGTGGAAGCGAAGCCTCGTATATTGAAAGGCGCATCTGGGATGTGGGGCAAATCTTGAGTCGCGCCCAATTCCAACCGGTTACTTTCGCCGGTGTGTCCGAAGATGAGGGCGAAAAGATCGGCGACGAAGACTTTGCGTTTTGGTTTGGTGACCTGAACTTCCGTCTCGATGGCCTTCCCGGCGACGACATCCGCCGCCTCCTCATGCTCCACACGCGGGGCGAATACGACTTGGCGAAGAAGGGCATGCGGCGGGAAGATTCACTGGAGGGCGAAGGTGTCGTTGTCGAAAGCTCCCCCGAGAGCGGCGACGAAGCAGAGGACGAAGGACCCGCTGCCTCGCGCACCCCCGAGCCAGCAGCTGATGACGACTCCGTTCCGTTGCCCGACCCTGACGACTTCCTGCCAGACCCGCGTGACGATCCAGCCTCGGTACAGGCGACGTTGGACTCCCTACTCCCCCACGACCAGCTGGGGCGCATGATCCGAGAACGCAAGGTATTCCACGACGGATGGCATGAGGGGCCGATCACGTTTCTTCCATCCTATAAGTATGATGTCGGCACTGTCGGGCTCTTCGACTCCAGCGAGAAACAGCGCGCTCCCAGCTGGTGTGACCGGATCCTTTTTCGCACCCGGAGAGACAAAGAGGAATACGAAAACAAGATACAGGAGGAGGAAGAGGCACGGAAGAAGGACGAAGAAATGAAGGCTCGTGGGATGGACCACGCGGGAGATGATGATGAGGTATTGTTTTCCTACGACCCTGATAACGACGGGGATGAGCAACCAGAGTCTGCCGGGTTGGAATACGACGAGAATGATGAAGAGGAATACGACTTGGAGCGTGTTGTTACCAAAGAAGGATTCGTCGACAGGATAAATCTCGACATTTACACTTCGCATCAGCGGATCACCTCATCCGACCACAAACCTATTATTTCCATATTTACATTGGACTACGATGCGGTAGTTCCCGACCTGAAGGCCAAAGTTCACGCCGAAGTCGCGCGGCAGTTGGATCGCGCAGAAAACGAGGGCCGGCCCGGTATCACCATTGTTGTCGACTCGCATGACTCCTCAAAGTCTCACAACCGTGAGGAGCCTGGTGGGCTTCTTGTTGATCTTGGGGAGATACGGTTATTAAAGAGAGAAATTGCGACTCTTACACTGGCCAACACCGGCGGCGTTCCAGCAACCGTGACATTTGTGGAGAAGCCTACGACAGAGGAATTTGAGGGCTCAGGCTTCCCCTCCTGGCTTACCAGTTCCTTCATTCGACCCGACAGCGCTACTGACGAAGAGCAACCCGTTGAACTGGGCCGTCAGGTAACGCTGGAGCCCGGCGAAACTGTGAACGCGTTGTTGGAGGCCTTTGTTGGCGACATCCCGCAAGCCAGAATGCTGAACGATGGGCAAATCGCGCTCGAAGAGGTGCTTGTCTTACGCGTTACGGACGGACGAGACCACTTCATTCCGGTCCGCGGCACGTGGTCTCCCACCTGCATCGGCCGCTCTATTGATGAGCTCATCCGTGTCCCTGACGGGGGGGTCAAGAAATTTGCAGAGGCTTTGGCACAGAAAAGAGGGAGGATAGGATCGATCAGCTATGACCTAGACGTCCGGTGCGCCGCCCCTAAAGAGCTCTTCAAGCTCACCGAAGCCATCGAGACATTGGTCGAAAGAGCCCTGGCTGATGAGCAGATGCTCGACGAATGCGCCATCCCCAAGGAACCTGGTTGGCCATTTGACGAACGCACCTGGACGACGTCTGACCGGGAGTTACGAGATTCTCGCGTGTTCGACATTGTGGAAGCTCTCGACCATGACAAGGCAGTCGGCGATGCATTCTCCCCCGAGACCTCCTCCATCGAGCGCCTCGAAGCAGCCAGCGAGGTCTTAATGCTCTTCCTACGCGCCCTCACAGACGGCGTCATCACTACGCCGCTCTGGAACCGCATTGAACAAGCTTCGCTTGCATCAATAGGTCAAGGCGGACCTGCGCAAAAACAGCCACCGGTGGATACATCCGAAGATGACAAGACAGCCATCCTCGACATCCTAGCCACGGCGCCCAATCACAACATTACCTTTGTCTTCTTGACAGCCATGTTGACCAAGATGGTCACTGAACTGTCGCCTTTAAGTAAGTCGGAGATTGACGCCCTCAAGTCTGGAAGCGCAACCAGTACCGGCGTGCTGGGGCGGAGATCGCTGAGCTTTCGGCGAGCTGGAGCGACTCCCGCCGCAGCCGCGTTGGCCGCATTGGACAGAAGGAAAGCTAGAGAGCGGCGGTATGCTGAAGTATTTGGCAAGGTGATCTGCCGGGCGCCTGTTGCGGAGAAAGAGAAGGACAAGAAAGCACTGGAAGACAAGCAGCGAGCGGTGGTGGAACTGTTCCTTAGGAGAGGGGAGGGGCTGTAAATAGTCCGCTTTGCCGAAAATGCGAGACTCTCTTTCCTCCTGACTTGCGTCCCCAGCGTGTGCAACAGATCCCAGGACGCTCTCATATGTTCGGGCCCAAGCTGAGTGCTTCTCCGGTGCGTGGCAACTAACGGATGACCCTCGAGGTCAAGCAGGTGTCGTGTCTTTTCACCAATCCCCAACCTCGGGCATTGTTACTCCGCTGTCATACGCCTTCACGGTATCATTATTGTGGGCGTCCTTTCGGAACTAGTATTCTGGCGGCCATCCACCTTCGCCTCCCGCTTTGCCCTCTCAACTGACCAAGCCTTTCATCGATCGCGTCGGCTTCTGAATCCAGCATCTCCAGCTCGCGAAGCCGTCGTCGTCTCTCCTCAACACGGGCCTTCTTCTTCACCAACCGCGCAATCTCGTTGCTGGTTGACTGGGACGGGCTCTGCCCTCTGTCTAGCGCCGGCGCCGGAATCCTTGGCGGGGATGCGTGACCCAGCATCGGTAACTCGGAGGGCGAGACAGTGGGGTGCCCGGGACCTTTCACAACGTTTCTGGCGGAGATGCGGACGGTGTGTGTCTCGGGAGAGGGTTTGTTTGCCGCCGGTTGCTCGTGATTGAGTTGCCAAGTTGTACGGGTTGGCCGGGTGGCCATGTCTCTTGTTATGGACGCGGACGGATTATACGCCTTCTCTGCCACAGTTTCGGCCGTCTCGACGCAAATAGGGTCGACAAGTCTATGCCCCTCGGCCCTGAACAAGCAGTAAAACAAGACCGCCAATTGCATTATCGTTAACAGGACACCGACGACGATCCCGGCAATGGCAAGGCCGGACAAGCCGCCTGAGCCCGCTGCCGTCTCAGGGTTCTCGCTGTCAGGCCACGCTGTATTACCGCTGGGCGAGCATGAGGTCAGTTTACCTACCACCGTTGGGGGCACTGGAGGGGGCGGCGTTCGTGGCAGGCGCATGGCTCACCTCGGGATGTCGGATGTCCTCGCAAGTTGCGCCGGCGCTGTGGTGGTCGCCATGATTCGCGATCTCAGCCGAGCGGCACTGGCAGGTGAACTCAGCGGACCAGCAGCCGCGACCGCCGCGGCCGCCGCCACATTTATTTATGCGTAGCCTCTCAGCCGCCGAGGTCAAACCTTGACCGTGTTAGGGTCGAGAGGGTAGGAGTAAGGCTGCGAGACTCGCGCCACCAAACGGCCTCCCCTTCGAGCAAGCGACGATCCCTGTCAAAAGGCTTGGCCTCCGCTCCGCACCACGGCGATCAGTCGGCCCCGGACTCCACCGTAATGCGGAGAACGACGAACCCGCTCCGCATCCGAGTCGCGTTTAGCCGGAGCTCACTTGGACTGAGCGGGGAAGGTAACCCGAGGTTCTGTGCTGCGATAAAGTGCCGCATCCCGCCCAACACCTGGACTCGAGGGCAAGATGCAGGGTTAGACCCACAAATGTTACAAAATACATTCTGTCATTCTGTCCGCGGTACAATGACATCATTTACTCTTCGAAGGAAACACTGCGAGCCTCTGTCCACACGAACGACATGGGGCACACAAAAGTTCCATACGAAGGCTCGGGCAAAAAGAAAGGGTCTTATATCTCCGTTTAAACACATCTCCTTGAAATCCTCACACAGCCCTGTGCTGGAACTGTACGGCCTGGGCTTATCATATCACAGGCCTTTCAGAATGCCAGATGGCCTTTTTGAAATGCAGGAAGGCCTCTTCAGTATGCATATAGGTGATTTCTAAAACGGAGATGGCCTGTAATAACAAGCGCTATGGACGGTCCTTACAGTAAGAGGGCATTCTTCGCACTGGCTAAGGGGTCCCCTTCGTTTGGCCTGAGCCTTCGTACTAACGATAAACGCCTGCCTAACTCTCCGCACGCCGAAACTGAGCTTCCCCGGATCTCCCACGGAGGTCTTGCTCCGGTGCTCCACCCATTGGCCCACCGGACCCGGGGGCCCCTGAACTATCCGGTGACAATTAGACCGCTAGACCCAACGAATCATAAGTCTCCGATAACCGTTAGGAATATCCTCAGCAACGCGCCAAGAAAGACGTCTGAAAACTGAAGAAACTCAAACAGCAAACCCCTTTTCATTACCACCCAATTAGCAGCGTATTACCCGTTCTCTCACCCCTTCAAATTACAAGTTCATCAACACTGTCGCCACAGCAAATAGCGCGGCTGCACCAACAACCGCAGCCGGCCTCATCGGCGCCCCTGCGGTAACAGAGCCCGGCCCCACCGTGATAGTCGCCGTGGGACCCCCACCTGTCTGCGTGGCCGCCGGAGGCGTAACCCCCGTCGTGAACGGAACTGCCCCCGTGGCACTTGCACCACTGAACGCAGGCGCTTGTGTCCCTGCCGCAAGATTCGGTTCTGAATCCGGGTTCGACGGGTTGAGGACTCTATTTCCACATGAACTTGATCAGCATCGACCACTACACCCAGAGGAGAAAAACGGTGCGGGAAACAACAAGCGAGAGAGACAACATACCCATCAATCACATGCACCACCCCATTACTAATCAGCATATCCGCCACCACCACCCTCGCCCCGTTCACAAACAACTCCCCCTCCTCATCCCTAAACGTAACGGCCCCGCCCTCCATCGTACCCTCCACCCTCCCATTGGTCATCATATCGCTATACAGCACCTTCCCCTCGACGATATGATACCCCAACACACTCTTCAGATCCGCCGCCGTCATGTCCGCGATGAGGTTGCCGATTTCTTCAAAGGCGTCGTTGTTGGGCGCGAAGACGGTCATTTCGTGCTGCTGGTCGAGCGTGCTGGCCAGGCGAGACTGTCTGAGGGCGCCGACGGCGGCGGTGAGGTTGGAGGTGAGCAGGGCGTTGGTTAGGTTGGAGGGCATGCTAAGCATGGAGTCGATTATGTGGATTACGCCGCCGGTGAAGTTGAAGTCCTGCGGATGGCAAATGTGTTGGCGGTTGAAAGGGGTGGGAGAGGAGAAAGAGGGAAGGGGGGAAGGGGAGGGGAGAGAGACGCACGGCTGCTTGCACCTTGGCTGGGTTCAGGGCGCCGGACCAGAGGCTTACATCGCCGGTGTCGGCGTTGATGTCGGAGATGATGCGCTGGCCGCCGGTAACGTTGACGTAGGATGTGCTGTTGAGGAGGGTCTGGATGAATATCGGGCTGTGGGTGGCGGTGAGGTTGGAGTTGTAGTAGGTCCCGTTGAGAACGTGGTATCGGAGGAGGGCAGCGAGGAAGTTTGGATCATTCTCGACGCGGTCTACCACGGGCTGGGGGAGGGTTGATAATGCCACGTTGTTTGGGGCAAGGACGGTGATGTCTGATGCGTCTGTGATGCTGTCGAACAGGGCTTGCTGCTGCTGGATGAAGCCGTTGAGGATGGAGAGGGTGGCGTTTTGTGCCTGGAGGATGTCTTGCAGCGTCTGGGCCGAGACGCAGCTGGCCACGGCCAGTTGGGAAAGATGTTTTATTTGCATGCTGGGTCGTCCTTCTGTGGTTTGATGGCTTTGGGCTGGGAGGAACGAGGCCGGAAGCTCTGGAAGAATGTGAGGATGTAGTAGACAATCGATGACAAATTGCTCGGGGTCATTACTGAAAAAGGGGGGCGAAGTCGGCGTGTACCAAGACCATCACCCGGGGGATCCAAGGCTATAAGCTCCAGACCTGGGCTAGAAAGTCGTCGCGTCGCGTCACGTCTATCACTTGCCAGCTATCAAAGCCAACTAGCAGCGGAAAATGGACAGTGGCGCGGTGCGAGGGCCCAGGACCCTTGCTGCATTACACTCTGTTCAGCGCTTGCTTAACATGCAAGATGAGCTACCGAGACCGAGTTGACTGTGTTTTTCGGACGACCAGGCTGTGCTGCCCAGCCAGTCGGTTTTGGACCATGCAATTTCACATGTACTCAGACCACTTTTCGGCCGGGGACTCAACAAGTGCCATGGGATTCATTCAGTTGCCGTCCCGGAAAAGAGTTAATCGCCAATCGGCCTCTCAACGGGGAACCATGATCTGATATACCCGCAGCTGAGACCCGGGACGCGCGGTATGATTTGCCTTAGCTTTGCTCTTAGTCTGGCCCTTGCAGGAGGTGCGCTACTGGCGCCGCCATGTAGGTCCGCGAGACAGACTAAACGGTGCCCTGCATGAGTCATAAAGTGTATTTCACTGTATGTCTTACAAGTCCGCCTAATCGGGATCGTGAACACACCCGAGCGGACCGCATATAAGGCCGACGCCCCCGCGCTGCGATCCGTCACTCCAGACTCCAGACTCAGACACAAGAGACCCACAGCATATGTACAGCGATCCCATTGCTCTACGGTAGGTAAGGTAGTGAAGTTGGTATCATTTCGTTGCTCCCGAGGTCTGCCTTCGTGTGCGAGGCTCCTGGACATATCCATATGCTCATTTCGCATCAGTACATCCAAAAAGGACCCCATTTCCCATTTCCCCCGCTGATATGATTAATAGAGAGAGACCGTTTGCCCCAAACATCCCCCAAAAACGCCGTTCCCATATACACCGCTATGCTATGATGGATCATGGTGGCACTGCAGACCATGCCGATGTCATTTTCCCGTCGTCCGAATACCACTGCTGCGTGCCCCATTCCCAGCCCGCGCCAACGTTGAAATTGGCGTGTATAATCTTGCCCCCTGGCCCAACGCCAAATACCGACACTTCCCCCTTAGGGACGTCGGTCACGACGACTTTGGGCGCACTGTGAAAATAGCCCCCCAGATCCTCCCACTTGGTGTCCCAGATTCCCTGGAGGCGTGTCAGGTGTTTGAGCCGGGAGTCGGTTCCCACAGCGAACACATCCAATCGGGAGTCTCCCGTTGCAAAGGCAGAGACGGCCGACTGCAACGTAACGGCGACGGTTCCTCCCAAATCTTGCTCTTTTGTGTACCCATCCAGTTTTGTCCAGCTCCGCCAGTAAAGTTTGCCATCTAGGCCGATACCCAGGTAATCGACCTTGCCGTTCTGCGACACCACCGTGGGACTGCCCTTCAGCTGGCCAAAGCCGTGGCCCCAGTCCTTCTCCCAGGTCGAGGTGCTGGCGTTCCACCTCTTGGATATCATTCCGGGCGTGCTTCCCGTCCCAAGCGCCACCATATCGATGCGGAAGCCGCCGTCGTTTACGGAGTTTGCGCAAGCGATGTCGAGATTACTGCCCACAGGGCCTCCCATCGAGTCCCACTTGTCGCCCGCGGGTTCCCACCCGCGACCCTCGGTGTTGTTTTTGCGGAGGACGTTTTTGTTGCTGTCCACCACAACCACGTTCAGGTTGCCGTCAAAAAGACTGCACACAGCTGGCGGCGAAGAAGCGCTGCCGCCGATGCTCGTCCATACCTCGTCCCAGGCGCCATTCTGGTACGTTTTGAACATGGTCGCACCGGACGTTGAGACCGCAAACACGTCTGCGCGTCCTTGGCGGATGGACACGGCCGAGGGCTGGCTCACGAAGGTGCCGCCCAGGCTCTTCCAGTCGTCCTTCCACGAACCACCCTCGACGACACGTACCCAGATGGCCTGATCCAGGCCGCGCGCAAACATAAAGGTCGTGCCGACGGCGTTTTGCGGGTTGGTGTACTGCGCGGCGGCCAGCACCTGCGGGCAGAAGCTCCCCGTGCACACCGAATCCTGGGCAATCCCGCCCGACACGGTGGGGAAGGAGGTGGGAACGCCGAAGCCGGTTTTTGTGGCGACGCCGGGAGCTGTTGGTGCGGTGGGCGCTGTCGGCGCTACTGGAGCTGTGCCGGGCGGCCCTGGCGGGCCCACTGCGCCGGTCGTTGCTGGACCGCCGCCGCCACTGGTTCCCCCGCCGCCGTTATTCCCGTTCCCGTTGTTACTCCCGCCATTTTGTCTGCAGAAGGTTAGCAATTGAGACGACAGCGATAGTTGTTGCATGGGCCGTGCAATGGCACTCACGATTGTTGGGAGTTGTTGTTGTTGTTGTTGTTGCGATTGAGGACGACACCGGCAACGACGCCGGCGGCAATGCCCGCGACAACGAGGAGAAGCACCACGGCAGCAATGCAGAGGATGACGCGATTGCGGCGCTTTTTTATCCAGGGCGATCGCTTCGATACGATGGTCTCCTCGCCGTCGTTGAGCGCCGACTCGTCGGGCTCAATACCGCCGCCGCTGCGCCATGTGGGCCTCCTCGGGGCGACCTCCAGCCCGTCATTGTCGGACGGCATCGCCATCGGCCCGGAATCCAGCACCAGCTTGACGTCGGTGCCGTCGACCACCTGCGGCAGCGTCATGTGATCCCCCAGCACCACCTCCGGCAGCGACGAGTACATGTACTCCTTGCGCGCGCCATGCTCGACGGGCGTGTCTGGTAATTCGGGGATGTCTGGGTGATCTGAGAATTGTGGCGACGCTGGCGCACTCGGCGGCTCTGGCGGCGGAGATGGGAACTCTGGTGGAGAGGGCAGCTCGGACGGCGGGCTGGGCAGGTCCTCAGTCGGCGGGCTCGGCAGGCCGAAATCGTCCTCGGCTGGCGGGCTCGGTAAATCGTCCGCCGCTGCCACTGCTGGCGGGGGCGAAGGCGGCCCCGGCGTCATCGGGGCCTCATCTGCTTTTGGGGGTTTGGAATCGCTCATTTCCCGTCCCTGAAGAATCCCAAGGCAGCGAGAAATAAAGACAATTTCGCTTGCTGCACCTCGACGGCCCTGGAGGGCCAAACAGTGGACTCGAGGACATTAAGGGAGACGGAAAGGTCGGGCGCCCTCGAGCTCCGTAAGCTCCCGTTCGATTATTTTTGGGGCCCCTCGCCGAGTGGCTGCCCCCCAGCGCAGCAGCGCACTGCTTGCTGCACCCGCACGCCAGCCCCGCTTCATGGTTCCATCGGTCCTCCATCGTCACTTCCCTTGCTTCCCGTCAGGCTGCCACACAATGCTTCCAACCCGCCAATGTCTGGACCTCCAGGTGTTCGGGGCCCCAGCGGCCCACTCGCGGGACCCAGCCGCCGCCAAGCTCCCGCGCCGGGGAGGCTGAGTAAACCATGGCAGCGGCCCAATCAGCGGCGGCCACCAGCGCCATAGCTCGCATTATTGCAGCCCTCGCCCCCAACGTAGCTGCACAGTCCGGACTAGACACAGTAAGACGCTGGGTTCTTGTTGGCGGTGAGACTTGCACTTTGCTGCAAGAGGAGAGCTCTCTGCATCGCCTTTGCAGCACACGGCATTGAGGAGGGTGGCCCGGGGTGTGCGCACGACGAGTCCAGAGCAGTCCTGCGGGGCCGCCAGCGTGTTTGTTCCTTCCCAAATGTATCATCGCACCTGACCCCTCCTGGCCGGCCTGCATCCCGCCACTCATAGCGCGAGGAACTTGTGGTCGAGGGCAGAAAAGCTCCGGCAATTGGATTTGCGTGGTCGTCCTCGAGCGTTGGACCTTGGCCGACTGCGGGGCTCCGGTCTGCCGGGCTGAGACAAACATGAGAAAACACCCAGACCGAGCCCAGGCAGCGATTTAACGGAGCGCTGTCGTCAAGACAAGATTTCGAGGCTGGCACGGATATTAATTGACAGCATCGCCTCCACTTTTCCCCAGCCTCTGCCCGACCCTGAAACGGTGCGCGAGATCCTCTTGGGCCACGCACACCCGACTCTCGGATGGACAAGCGGCGATCTCGATTTTCTGCGCTGCGAGAAGGACCCTCAGCGCGACCTTATCGCCCGAGGCCTGAGGCATGGAGGAGGGGTTCCCCTCACCTCCCCTCCCCCCACACAAGCAATCGAGGAACGAATGGACCACTAGCGCGAGGCGAGTGCCGTCACGCAATCATGGCTCCCACCATTCCCCTACTTTGACAAGATCTCCGAACCCAGCGCCTTCGTAGCGTTCTTTTGCACCAATCCCACGCCGCGGCGTTCGCCAAACCGTGGCAAAATCAAGGACGCTTGGGGGACTTAACGCACGTCAGTTATTCATCCCCGCGCTAGAGTGCTGCTACTCCTTCGCGTGGGCCGGGCTAGACCGTCTGCGGGATGCTACGGTCGCTTCGGTCTGCAGTGGATGCCATCGCCGCCGTCTCGGGTTAAGCGACGGGTCTCGGCGACAGTCATTGATATACGTACGAAGTACGCAGGCCGGCTGGATGTTCGGGAGCGGTCTAGTCGCACAACCACAACCCATGCGCAGAAGCACTAGTGTACAGATTTTCGTCGTTCATTGCCGTCGATGGATACACAGAGCCCGTGTATAACCCACCCATCGGATCGGAATGATCGCCCGAGCAGCAACTTTGCCTACCTCTGGCGTCAGGGCCAGTGCAGGCGCTAGAGAGCTGGCCGCACCTTGGCTGGGCGTCTTGTAGAACCTCAATGTATACGAAACCCGCAAATCCGAGGGCAGATCGTTCGTGTTGCAGCTCCGTGACGAGAGTCGATCACGTCAAGCTAGCATTCCCATTCGCGGCTGGCAAGTGTCGTTCGGTGTCCTCATCCGGCTCGGTCAACGGAGCGGCAGCGCGGATAGTGCGAGACAGGATGTGAGCATCTCAACGCTACATATCCCCCGGTTTGCCATGTGGTGGTAGATGCAGAACGACGCCGCTCCCAGATGCGAGTCGGAAACGGCATATTGGCCGTATTGGCCGTGTGCACACCACAGACATTCGAGGAAGCGGAGTGTCGATGCCTCAGTTGTTGAGACGAATACCACCGCACGAGCGTGAGATGGAAAGTTCCCGGGCTCGCCGCCGGCTTCAGCGCGGATTGAGACCAGAACAGATCGATCGAGTTGAGGGGTTCTAAGACAGCGTGTTCCCCTACTTTCCCTTGCATTCAGTTCTTGATCCGGCCAGCTCGGCAAGTACGGCAACGCGGCAACCTTTCGTTCCCGCAGCATGTTTGACCAGAGGCACCTGGGGACGGCGACCCCGACAAGGAGAGCAACTTTACGATCGACTACCGCAGACTGAATGTCGTATGAGGCGTCAGCTTTCAAACGACGTCGTTGGGAGCTTTTCAATTTTCAAGGGGCGTAGTGTGCACTGGGAACTCAGCACGGTCACTTCTACGTTCTATGCTTCTCGCAACTCACACTCACATAGTTACACAGGATGCCACAACCACTGATCTGCATCGAGGTTGAGGTTGCTTTCTCGCAACAACTGAACCCATTGCACCCTTACTACTCCCTGCGAAACACTGACTGGTAACAAGTCCTCGAACCGCTCCACAGTCTGATCCATCACCAGAATGGTGCGACCCAGACCCTCGGGTTGGCTGAGACAGTTCCAGCCAGTCAGCGGGCAGGGCGAGACGATCGCCATGCATGTCATCCTCGTCATCCGGAGGTCTCGGAGCAGATTGCCACTTTCACCTGTCAGAATCCCAGATAGTTCCCAATAATCGGGTTGTCTTGGAGCAGGTCGGCGATTTCGGGGATACTCAGACTCAACCACCAAACTCTTTTCAGGTCTTTTGCTCTGGCATACAAGCACGCTCGTATTGGCACCAACACACTGATTGTCTCCTGGTCAGAAGGATCCAGCTGATTCAACCACTCGGGTTTCTCCGCAACTCCCAGATGCCGATCCCCGATGCCCGCCCATCGGAAGGCCCCAGTCCTGGCTAGGTCGGAGTCCGATGTTCCAGAGAGCACTGGTATTGTGGTGGCTTGTGCTTATGGATGGCACGACTTCCAGGGGAGGCCTGTAGGCTATTGGCGCGGGGTTGGCTCTGCCTTGCAGGGCCTGTGAGAGCTTGGCACCGCATCACCACGCCTTGGGACGGTGCCTGCCTCCCAACGTTTCCAGGGAGAATGTTTCGACAGCGTCACAGTATTGGCTCGAGTGCAAGTGAAGCAAAGATACAAAAATAGCTTTTCATTCGTCGACGACATCCCCACCAAGACAACACAACTTTTCCCTCGTCACCCAACCTCACACGACGCGTCCACCGCAGCCGCTATCGGTCGGCCCAAGAGCCACACAGTGCATCTCATCACGAATCCTTCGGACTCGCCTAGGACCCAGCATCGAAGCAAAACGCACACCTGCACATATCATGCATGCACGCATCTGCCGTCCCAACGTCCGGCTGCTGTCCCAAACAACACAGCATCGGTGATCTTCCCGTATCATACATTCGTACTTCTCCCTTCCCCTGCACTTGCAGGCGGTGATAAAAATACAAAACTCCCGAATCTCGCTGCCTGCTGCTCCCGGCCTCTTTTGCAGACTTTGTCGTGGGCCGTCATGACTCCCTAGAAACTCACCAGCCCTCCCCCTTTCCCTGCCCCTTTCCCAGGCACCACCTACCTCAGTACTGTCCGCAGCAAAGCCCCTACAGCGCAGCGCCAGTGCCAGTGGCAAGCCAAACAAACTTGAGCTCCCTCCCCTCGGTACCCTAGAAATCGGGTGTCTCTGCTTGAAAATAAGCCTTGCAAATCACCTACAGCCACCCCCTCCCCTATCCCCCTCCCCTAAGGTTAGGTAGGTAAGCTAGGTCCCTGTCACTAGCCAACCTTCTCCATCCCCACCCTCAACGCCCCATTCTCAACGCCCACCACCCTCCCCTCCGCATTCATCTCAAACACAAACAAATCCAGCGGCCGCCCGCCATACACGGCGCCCGTCACGCCCACCCATGTCGCACAGTCGCTCACATACGTCTTATTCTTCTCCGGCAGACTGAGGTCTTCAAAGATGGCTTTGAACGCTACCTTTTTTCCGCCGGAGGGGAGGAGGTCTTCCAGGCCGGTGGGGTAGAGGCGGACGGAGGGACGGATTTGGGTGAGTTGGGAGGCGGAGAGGTTGAGGGAGATGGCGGCGGCGATGGGGGCCATGGAGGTGGAGTTGGAGAACCAGGAGGTGAGGGAGAGGCCGGGGAGGGAGTCGGTTGTTATTGTGAGGGAGGAGTTGAGGCGGGTTGGAGCAGTGGAGTTGAGGGGGGAGGTGGAGTTGGGGTTGAAGGTCGGTGGTTGGGATTGGGACTGGCGGCGGCGCAGACGGCCGGTGGTGGCGTTGTACGAGGCGGTGGTGTTGGACGCGGTGGTGAGCGGGCCGGTGTAGACGTACTGCCCGGCGAAGGTGGCGTTGGCCTGGGTGCGGGCGATGTGTGTCAGGGTGGGGATGTACACCGCGGTGAGGGCCTCGGCGATGTCCATGGTGAGCGAGCCGGGGTTGACGCCGGCGACGAGGATGCTGTAGCCGATGTCGAGTTCCGGGATGATGGCCAGCAACGTGTAGTAGGAGCCGATGCTGCCGGCTTTGTTGAAGGTGTGCACGAACTGGTAGGGCTGGTCGTCGACGAGGTCGAGGCGGCGCACGCCCCAGGGCATGCCGACCATGGCCTTTGGGTCTGAGGTGAAGGACACGGGCTTCATCCACCGCTTGGTCATGGCGGGCTTGAGCAGGGTTGAGCGGAGGATGGCCCGGCCGAGGGTGGACAGGTCACTGGAGGAGGTGTACATGTTGCCAGTGCTGGAAGGTCACAGATCACAGATGCGGTCAGCAACTAGTTCTAACGGCTGGGTGAGATCGGCGCCAACGTCAGAGCGCGTGCAAGGGGGAGGGGGTCAGCTTACGGCCATTCCTCGCCTAGATCCCCTGCCCACCCGGAGCGGTTGTAGCTGCCTGGGATGGCGCCGAGGGAATCCTTGGGCTTGTTGATAAACGTGTGCGTGAGGTTGAGCGGAGTGAAGATCTTCTCCTGCATCAGATCCTTGAAGTCCCGCCCGGTGAGCCGCTCCGCGATGTGCGAGAGCAGCGTGAAGCCCAGGTCGGAGTAGGTTGGTGTTGTGAAGGGCGCGAAGGACGGCGGGAGCTTGGCCAGTCCTTCGAGCAGCTGCGGCCGCGTGCACTGGCCGCAGGGCGGGTATTCGGTCGCCGGTAGTGGGGGGAAGCCGATTTTGTATAGGTCTTCGAGCGGCATTTGGTATGACAGCTCGCCGAGGATGGAGTAGTCGCGCATCAGGCCCGAGGTTTGGCTGACCAGGGACCCAACCGTGATGGAGTCCCAGTCGGTGCCGTAGATGTTGGACTCGCGTGGTTTGCTCGCAAACTCGGCGATTTCAGGGAGGTATTTGGTGATAGGGTCGTTCCAGAGGCCGTCTCCTATTGTGGCGAGGAAGGTCAGGACGGTGTAGATCTTGCTGATGCTCCCGATTCGGTAGACCGTGTCTCCGTCGATCTTGGTCACGCCTGTGGTGTTGGAGGTTTTTAGACTCGGCGCGGTCCAGTAGTGTGACCAGAGTGGTTTGTCCTCGCTGCCTGTGAAGACTTCGACCGAGTAGGAGAAGTAGTCGGATCCTGTGGCGTTGTCGTTGTCGATGTATTTGGGGAATATCTCGTCGAGGATATCCTGGGCATGCTTGTTTCCGGCATCCTGCAGCACATTCTTTGGCCGCGGCCAGAGGGGGCCGTAGAGCGGACAGGGTGATTTTGCGGCGGATAGGGGGATGTGCGATATGGCCAGGAGGCCTAATGCAAAGTTCAACATGGCTAGGCGCTGAGTCTGGCCTGTGGTGTGTGATGCGACTCTATGGTGGTTGAATAACCCAGAGTTCACCTGAAGCCTGGGGTCTGTCTGTTGGAAGTGTCAGTCCGCTGGACTTCCTGATTGCTCATTAGCTGCCGCAAACCAGGCATTGGGGCCCTCTTATAACCCACAAATGACATAGTGATACGTCCGGACTCGAGGATGGAACCAACGGCTGTTGCGATCGGAACGACAGCGGTGCAGCTCCTCGCCACTACCTAAATAATGTCCCGCGGCGGAATAAAATCAAAGAAATCAAAGAAGTCGGGCCCAAGGATCCGGATGCTACCCTGATATCGGCCAACGCCATCCTTACTACACTTATGACGCCTAGTGGCCGCGCCCGTTCGCTTATTAGTCTTGTTCGGTTCCCGGATGCGTGGGACGGCAACAATCCTCGCATTCAAACAGCGTTGTGTAAGTGCGGAGAGGGCCTGACGTCGGGTCCTATATGAAGAGGGTGTGGCAGCGTACCATCGGCGGATCATTGTGCTGGGACCTGCACTAAGACGGACCTGGACTGCACGGAAACGGGACGCCGCAGCGGAGGATCTGGAAGCGAGACGCGCCAAGCGAAAGTGCATTCGTATCAACAATGTGATATCCATGTGTTGTGCGGTCTTGGGGCCTCTTGGGACCGCACAGCGAATGGAGTAATTTCTAGGCCGTCACGCCATGGCTGGAACCTGGCTTCTGGGCCAGACCAACGCTCGCCGACCAGGTTCTCCGCTTCTGCGATTGCGAGAGTTACTGGCTTGCGGGTGCTGGGGGCATTTAGGCGGCACTGCTCCGATGCTGAAAATAGCCCAGCATATTGCCCGCGAAATGAAGAATTAATTGCTTCCATTGGATAAACTTTTTCCAGCTGTGCGCTAGAACCGGTCGTCCAGTTCAATCATGTTGAGATTGCAACATCGGGCAAAACAGTTTCAAAGTGCCAAGTATTCTCTCCTCAACCTCTTTTGTCGTCATGTTGCTTTTCGTGATGTCTCCAGCTTGTCCAACTTCGCCATAAACGCCACAGCACTGTCTGTTCTCATGTTGTCATGTCCCGCATAATGTCGCAACATCTTGACTGCGATCCGGCCATACTTTCTTGCGTTTTTCACATCTCCCATGTCGAGGTAGATGTCGGCGAAGATGCTGTAAACATCACCCATTTGTCCGGCCAGCCCCTCTTTCTTTCCGAGGTCCTCAGCCTCTTCCAGCGCAGCTCGCACCTTCTCCTGAGTTCGATTTTCCAAGTGGTCGAAAGACTCGAGGATGTCCTGGATGCGGTCGCGGTTGATGTCTGAAACCCTTGAAGCTTCGGCATCGCTGCAAAGCGAGCAGGTGCAGTTGAAACCCCATTCCTGGATAAGTTGTGCGCGTTGATGAGAAAGCAAATTCAGGGGTAGATCTGTCCCGATGATTAGAAGGCATTCACAAAAGGGGATGCAAACTCACAGCTGAGAGAAACCTCCTCGCCGGGCTGAATATCTCTATAAGCCACCGCTTCGACCGCCAACGTTGTCGGCGAGTATCGTACAAATGCACTATTCTGAAGTTAGTCCCCAGCCCAACACCCTCCCCCCAACCCATCAACTCACTTCGGCCGACAATGGTGATTAATCCTCTGCAATACATCATTAGCACCTCTCCCCAGCCGCTCCCGCCAGAACACAAAGTATGAAAATTGCACCTACCGCAACCTCCGCAAACAGCCCCGTATGCCCCACACCTCCCACCACCACATGAAAAACATTCGTCCTCAATATATCCTCCACCACAAACCCCTCTCCGCTCCTCGCCAGCCCCAACAGCGCCCTCTTCTCCCCCTCGCCCAGCCGCATGCTCGCCTGGCTTAGGACCTCCCACCCCCTCCGCTCAGGCCAGCCCTTTTGGTCCGTCATTCTCACTAGCAGGGGGAGGTTGACCATTAGAATCTCCCCGGAGGATATCATCCTCGTCGCGAAAACTCCTAACCCTTTCTTTGCATTGGAGGGGTCTGCGGAGCGGATGGCATACGGCCGGTCGGGGGATGCGGAGAGGGGCACGCCCCGTTCTTTCTCAAGCCAGGCGATGTCTGGGTCTTGGAGGGTGGGGGCCAACTCGGCGGCCACGGAGGGGGTGGTGACGATGGAGAAGGACGGGCCGCCGCGGAGGGAGCGGACGGTGTACGCGCAGAGGGGTTGGGTTTGGGGGTGGGCGGAGGCAGAGGGCGGGGTGCAGTACGGGGGGTAGGACCAGGGTGAGGGTAGGAGGGAGGGGGATGGGATGGGTAAGGGGGAGAGGGAGGAGATGGGGAGGGCGCAGAGGGTTTGGTGGGGGA
>Ga0247770_1000803_pt1 | contig 28862 bp, 20 predicted proteins | sample UWRJL136409B6_FD_179943 | JGI IMG/M metagenome (GOLD analysis project Ga0247770, IMG submission 179943) | Plant litter microbial communities from Arlington Agricultural Research Station in Wisconsin, United States - UWRJ-L136-409B-6 | ecosystem: Environmental > Terrestrial > Plant litter >... | reverse complement strand
TCGTATTTACTTTCTCTCACTCTCTCACGGTTTCACTGTGCATTCATTGTTTCCTCACTCCCTTATTTTCCGACCCCTCGAAGCGCTCGACGGTTTCTCTGTTTGTTGGATGCCCCTCAGAAGCCGCGAGTCGCTGATTGCCGAGCCATCCCCGCTTATCCCTATAATACCCGCGCTCCGGAAGAGAAACCGTTGCGATGCCGTCCACAGCATTGCGCATGAGGACATTGCGGGCGTACAGCAAGTATAGGTCCAATGTATGTTTTCTTGGTGGTCGAGAACTCCCCTGCGGTCTCTTGCTAACGGCGCCCGTAAACAGCATGCTGCGCTCTTCGCCCGCACATTCTCGGCCACCTCGCGGCGCGCCGAGATCAACAAGGTCTACCCGTCGGCAACGGCAGCGCTTGAGGACATGAAGCCCAATTCGACGCTACTTTGTGGCGGCTTTGGCCTCTGTGGTGTTCCCGACACCCTCATTGATGAGGTGCTCAAGAAGCCCGAGATCAAGGGACTCACGGCTGTGTCCAACAATGCCGGCACCGATGACAGCGGCCTCGGCAAGCTGCTGCGCACCAAGCAGATCAGCAAGATGATCGCCTCGTACATTGGCGAGAACAAGACCTTCGAGTCCATGTACCTGACGGGCGAGGTCGAGCTCGAGCTGACGCCGCAGGGCACGCTCGCGGAGCGCTGCGCCGCGGGTGGCAAGGGCATCCCGGCCTTCTACACACCGGCGGCCTTCGGCACAGTGGTGCAGACGGGCGAGCTGCCTCTGCGCAACAACCCTGACGGCAGCGCGGCTCAGTTCTCGTACCCCAAGGATGTCAAGGTGTTCAAGGGCAAGAGCTACCTACTCGAGCACAGCATCGACGGCGACTACGCCTTCGTCAAGGCGTGGAAGGCCGACCGCCTCGGCAACTGCCAGTTCCGGCTGGCCGCCAACAACTTCAATGGTGCTATGGGCCGCAATGCCAAGATGACCATCGTCGAGGCCGAGCATATCGTCGAGCCGGGTGAGATTGCGCCTGAGGCTGTTCATCTTCCGGGCATCTACGTGAAGCGCGTCATCCAGAGCACCACAGCCAAGAACATCGAGAAGTACACATGGGCCAAGGATGAGTCGGACCCCGACGCGGCCATGAAATCGGCGCTGGGCAAGGGAGAAACGGCGGCTAAGCGCGAGCGGATCGTCCGCCGTGCTGCTAAGGAGTTCAAGAACGGCATGTACGCTAACTTGGGCATCGGCATGCCCATGCTGGCTCCGGGCTTTGTTGGCCCGGATGTCGAAGTGCAGCTGCAGAGCGAGAACGGCATCCTTGGGCTGGGGCCATACCCCCGCAAGGGTGAGGAGGACGCCGACCTCATCAACGCCGGCAAGGAGACCGTCACCCTGAAGCCCGGTGCTTCCGTGTTCGGCAGCGAGGAGAGCTTTGGCATGATCCGCAGCGGTCGCATCAACCTCACCATCCTCGGCGCCATGCAGGTCAGTGCCGCCGGCGATCTGGCCAACTGGATGTTGCCCGGGAAGGTTAAGGGTTTCGGCGGTGCCATGGATCTTGTCAGCAACCCCAGTGCTACCAAGGTCGTGGTCACCATGGAGCATACCGACAAGAAGGGCAACCCCAAGATTATGAAGCAGTGCGCTTTCCCGCTTACCGGAAAGGCTTGCGTTTCTCGCATTATTACCGAGCTGGTAAGTGACCCCTATACATTTACCACAACAGCCGACGAGTTGCATACTGACTGAATATCTAGGGCGTCTTCGATGTTGACTTTGCCCACGGCCTCACCCTCATCGAGATTGCCGATGGCGTAACGGTCGACGAGATCAAGAGCAAGACGGAGGCGCCATTCACAGTCGCCGATGACCTCAAGCCCATGCTTTAAAAGCCTCGTGGGTTAGAATGGGTATGGCTACTGTTCGGCGTCATTGGGGAAAATCCGGGGGCACCATTTATCCTGCTGGAGGGCTGTACGTGTATCTCGGCTACATTTCTGTTGTCATCTCGTTACAGTTATAAATACCAAGGGTCTTTTTCATGAGTTTGTCTACCTATCTCTGACCCCTTGCTGGTATTCTTTTGCTACATGGACGGATATGATTTCTCCCTCGCCAGCCCAGGTAGGCTTAGCCCTCCCGGCCGGCGTCGCTTGTAATAGAGTGAATCTGTACTCCGTACCGACGTCTTCATCTGTCTATGCCCTTCCCAAGACATGATCGGCCAGCGATACACTGGTGCCCGTGTTATCAGGCTCCACATTCACCGACGTGACCTTGCCGTCCTCGACGAGCAGGGTATACCGTTTGGATCGATCGCCGCCGAAAATGGCCGAGCCGTCGAACGCCAGGTCGAGTGCCTTGGTATATTGGCCAGTAGGATCGGCGAGGAATCGGATCTGTGCAGACGTTCAATTGAGCATTCCCATCCACTGTAATAAACAAGACAAGAAGAAAGGACCTAAAAACTTACACCAAACTCGCCCGCAGGGTCAAGCGCGTCGCCCCATGCCTTCATGCTACACCACGTAAATATCTTAGCCGCCATTTCCAAATCCTCAAGCCAGGGCTCGAGGCCACTCACACGAAAGCATCGTTGACGGAAATAACCGCCACGGTATCGTAGTCCTTCGTCTTGGGGTGCTGGATAAACGACGGGATGTGCTGCGCCGAGCACGCGGGGGAAAATGCGGCCGGAACACCAATGATGATCATGTTGTTGCGCGTCGAGGCCAGCGAGGCCAGGTTGACCTTGTTGCCGGGGGAGTTCTCCTGGAGGACATCGAGGTCCGGGAGGGGGTCGCCGACCTTGACGAAAGCCGGGCGGGTAGTGTGGAAGGTGCGGGCACTGCGCGCGCTGAGGGCGGCGAGGCGAAGGGGGCGGAGGGCACTGGTACGGGAAGACATTCTTGGTCGATGTGATTGTTGGATAGATGGCAATTGGCTTTTGGGACGGGGGTTATGAAGTGATGTTGCTGGGGGTATGGCGGGCGGTAGGTGAAGCTCTCGTTTGGGTCAAAGCTCAGATGCCGCGATTGAGCTCCCCACGAAGGGGCCGGGGTCTCGGTACCGAGCTTCGGATGGCTTTGGATGACATCACCAATTAAAAGACGTTAAACAATCAAAACGTCTCAGTTATTTCCCATCTGGAGTAATTTAGGTCTTATGGGAATTATGTCTCTTTGATCCCTTACTGAGAAAAGTTATTGATATGGAATCGCGAGGGAATCCTGCTTGACAGGTTCAGAGCTGTTGCAAGAGCTCAGCCAATTGCGACCCTAACCCTGAGTAAAAACGAGATGTGCCCAGCTGTCCAGCACCCGCTGATCCACCACCCACTGATAACTTGGGTATTGTTGGCGAGCAGCGTACACCGCGACGCAACTATCCCGCCCAAATAGCGCCAAAAATGGCAACCAACAGAGCTATTTGGTACGTTGCCGGTACCAAGAAGTCACCCCACGGAACGCTATACATCAACTGCAACGTGAAACCCGGCGCAAATAAATCCCGAGAGGGGATTGCTTCCATCGGAGAAGACGCGATCGATGTATGTGTCGCAGCGCAGGCGCGAGAGGGCGAGGCCAATAAAGCCGTTGTCAAGGTTATCAGCGAGGTAATATTAGCCCATGGGTACGGTCTCGGCATATTTGTACCCCGTCTCATGCTCTCAATAGGCGCTGGACCTCCCCAAATCGAACCTTCAAATAATCCAAGGACTCAAGTCCAGGAATAAAACCATTGCCATCGCTGGGTCTTGGATTAGCTCCGGCGAAGACGAATGTCAAAAGCGCGTACGGGAGTATTTGGACAAGGCCGCCAGCGCGGACTGACTATTCTCATGGCGGTCGTGTCCGTCGAGAATGTTGCAGTGCGGCTCGACATCAAGTTGCGTGACAAGATTCGAGCAAGGCTTCACCTAATTACGCCACGCCCCCTAGCCCTTGCCAGCCCAGTTCCTCGTGTGCCTCGGGTGGTGCCGCCTCCCCGTCCAATTCTTGAGGTACCCGATCCCCTGGTACTTGAAGACGGAGCGGGCACACGGGATTGGCGTGCTCCAGGAGTTGGCGTTTGGAACTTTGGCGTTGGCTTTGAGGATGTTGGTGGGTTCTCCACAAATGAAGTATCAGTTGTCCTAGGCACAGTTAGCAAGAACCCAGAGCTTAAATGGCAGTCTTGATTTGACGCACATGAATGTGGTTTCTCCTTCCATCTCGCCAGGCGTTTTTGCCGGGTATTGTGAGCCTCCTGCAGTAATCATAAGCGCATATTCCCCCATTACGGCAGCGCGCAACTGACCACCTTGTTCTTCTTGGAGTTTTATTCTTCGGAAAGATTCGGTCAGCGGGCCCTACGATGCATCCCCGGTCAGTCCCAGTACCACCAGATCCTGCATCTTGCGTACCTCTTGGAAGTCGACGCAAAAGGCGTTCATATTCAACCCATAGAGGAAGCTGGCGAAGCTCTCACTAAAGCGCGCCAGACTCTCGTGCATCAGCTGGAAATGCATCATGTTGGCCTCGAGATCCGCCATGGCGTCCGACAGCTCTGCAAAGGCGGGCTCGAACGTGTTTAGAGGGAATGGGGCCTCCCCTGAGACGCTCTCTCGGGCGGACTCTCTGAACGAAGAGCGTGACGACGGTCGCAGTGGCGTCGTGGGCCGCGATGTGCGCGTTCGCGATGTCGAACGCGCGCGCTTGGTGCTCGAGTCCCGGTTTGAGCTCGGCATTGTTGACGGTGAGTGTGGCCGTTTACTGACCGCTGCAGACATGTATTCCGGTGAGCAGGTGCAGCTTGCCCTGGTGGGAAATATCAGATATCCCCAGGCAATACCCAGGGTTGGTTTGTTTACTTGGCAGCGATGATGTCGCGACAGACTGCCCCGCGCAAGCTCAGCGAGTAGAGGCACGTGCGCTGTCCAAGGGGAGGGGCAGTGAGGGGCAACCTGCACCGCTGCAGCGAGTCATTTGAGCCAAAAATGCGCCAAGCCTTGCAAGCCACACGACGGGGATTACTTGCTTCCCGAGGTCTCCGCCCGCCCCTTGGTCCCTCCGTGACGTTATGCCCGTCCGTGTTTTCATGGAACCCCTCCGTTGCGGAGCTGGTAAGAATTTGCTACTCGTAAAAGGCCTTGACTCTAGTGTATATGCAGTGCCAATAGAGATTTCCAGTTGTTCAGTGCTCACTCAGCGCTGTTCCTGCAGAATCCGGATCCAGGTTTTGTGTCCCGCTTTCCGCTGTGGGCTTGTGCGGATCTCTCGGCAGAGCCAAGCCAGCCAGTGTCAGTCTAAAGACGTTGTATCCTGAGCACCAAACTTTTTTCCGCTCATCACTGGGCGAACTTACCAGCGAGCTTCTCACTGCGACCTGTAAATTGGGCTGAAGTTTCAGTAATCTCGACGTATGTGAACACCATATCGCAGGGCCGCAGCGCTTGCCTCCAATGCCTATTGACCGCGCTGCTGAACCGTTTACGCCGAGCTGACTGACGCGGAATGCCCGGGATAGCTTGTTTTACGATTGGACAGTGATTGGGGCTGTACTAAACTCGGTCCTGTTCGATCCTTACTGCGTGCTGTACCAACTCAACCCCGGCCCTTAGACGATGCGTGCGAGCCGACCTCTCTTGTCACCGTACCCTTGAGGATATCCATCTCTATGCGCCCCACGCTACCACTCCTCCGCCTCCGGCTTTCAGCATCTGCCTCCACCAGGACTCCTTCTGCGACCAGTTCTCTCATTCGGGGCGCATTTCTACCGTCAATTGGTCAAGTTTCGTATCGTCCAACAGCCGTCCTCGTTCGAAATCTCTCAGGCCTTGGGCGCAAAACATCAGCCAGTGTAGATACCGAACGTCATTGGAAGGCCGTATCTCGCGACCCCCCGGCCAAACACCCTCACGGCACCCAAGCCCTTGTCGCCTCGTCGAGCGGGTTTTTGGGTCTTCTTCTCTTATTCAGTATAGGATTCGGCCTTGGATTTGTCACCCTTGACGGTATCTGGCGCAAGGAAACTCTAGAGCCCACAGCACAGGATCTTGCCGGAAACGCCGACGCCATGTCGGGAGAAATAGCACCGGGCCGGCCCGGGAACCTCACCCCTGAGCAGGAGGAAAAACTTAGACGCCTCTGGCAGCTCGTATTCAAGGTCTGCAGTATCGCCCACGCTGATAATGGCGCCGGAGCTGCACCGAGTTCCGCGACAGCCCCGGTAGCTGCCACTGCGGCAGCCGAAAAGACCGACTCCAAGGCTAAGAAGGGCCGCCTATCCATCTTCTCCCGGCGGGGTCGTAAGGAGTCGGATCCGGAGCCTACTCCCACATCGGCTGGCCAAATGCCCTCCGTTTTGCTGACGCCGGCCAAGGAAGGCGAGCATGACAAGTACGGCCAGACCCAGCACTTTTACGACACACTGGCAAGCATGACGCCCGAGTCAATCCGCACGACCATCTGGAGCATGGTCAAGCACGACCACCCGGATGCGCTCCTCCTCCGGTTCCTGCGGGCGCGTAAGTGGGATGTCGAGAAGGCTTTGATTATGATGATCTCAACCATGAATTGGAGGGCGAGCGATATGAAGGTTGACGATGATATCATGCGCAATGGTGATGCTGCCGCTGTCGAGGCAGAGAAGAATGCCACCGATCCTGCTGCGCAGCGGTTGGGACATGACTTCCTGCAACAAGCCCGGATTGGCAAGAGTTTCATCCATGGTGTTGACAAAATCGGTCGCCCTGTGTGCTACGTCCGATGTAGGCTACACAAGCAAGGCGAACAGGTGGAGGAGAGCTTGGAGAGGTACACCGTCTATGTTATTGAGACATGTCGGTATCTGTTACAACCTCCAATCGATACAGCGGTGAGTGGAACGTCAGAATGTGCGCGGGATTTGGTAGCTGACTTCAGGCTACAGACTATTGTCTTCGACATGACCGGCTTCTCCTTGGCCAATATGGTAGGTTGGATTTCGCCTTGTCGTTGAACACCCCACTGACACGGCTGTCTAGGACTACACTCCCGTCAAATTCATGATTAAGTGTTTTGAGGCAAACTACCCAGAATCCCTTGGGGCTGTTCTTGTACACAAGGCCCCCTGGGTGTTCCAAGGCAAGTCGGTCCGCTGCCGCATATTACACCATTTTACTAACATTGAACAGGCGTTTGGAAGGTTATTCGTGGGTGGCTCGACCCAGTCGTTGCCAACAAGGTGCACTTTACCAACAATGTCAAGGAGATGGAGGAGTTTATTGCCGTCAAGCAGCTTCCCAAGGAACTCGAGGGCGAGGAGGACTGGGAATATGCCTTCGTCGAGCCAACACCGGGTGAGAACGACCAAATGAAGGATACGGCAACCCGCGACCGTTTGCTCGCGGCCCGTGAGATGTTGGTCAAGGAGTTTGAGGATACGACAGCCCAGTGGATCCAGCACCCTGAGGGCGAGAAGGCAGCTGAGATCAAGGCGCGCCGCGCCACTCTCGCCACACAGCTTCGCGAGGACTACTGGAGAGTTGACCCATACCTCCGTGCCCGGTCACTCTATGACAGGACCGGCGTGTTGCAGGCTGGGGGCAAGATCGACTTCTACCCGAAGCCGAAGGCTACGCAGGAGACAGAGAAGACGGTCGCAGAGCTGACCAACGGGTTTGCTGCTGTAACTCTGGCCCCTGCAGCGGCAACTGCAGTCGAGACATCGTCGGATGATGTAGATTAGACAACCATTCATCCCTTAATGCCCCTCTTTATACTGCCCTAAAAGTATTTTTGTGTCGTAAAGACTTATTGGAATAAAGATAATCAGCAGCCCGGTCATTCCAAGCTTGCCCTGATGAGGAGCCCGGGGTGGTTCTCTCAAGTAATAAATAAACAAAGATTACGATGGAGACTAACATATTCGGCGAACGGTTAGTGTGAACAAGTCTAAATCAGATGGTGCAGATATTGTTAAATTGCGGTGTGTTTACAAGAGAACGTCTGTTTTTACCGTAGCCTCTGTCCATTTGCATCGTATATCCCCCATGCCGAAGGACATATCCGGGTACTGTTAGGGAAGGCCTTGCCGCTTTTGAAAGAGGGTTTCTCATATTTCTCTATCAGTCTACAATAATGTAACCAGTGTCTCTCACAATGAACCACCCCTCTCCCAACGCGAGTAAGGGTTTTGAACATAATAATAAGGCCTTTAATGTATCATAATTTAGGCCTTGCTGCTTTACTAGACGGTGCTTGAGGAGTCTTTCAACACACGTTTGTAAATACCCTCCATGTAGGAAGTAGAACTACGGTATAAGTAGATAGAGTACTGAGTGAAATAGCATTCTCTTTATAAGGCATGCATTTGAGTGACTCTTCAGGGCTGTCATTGCGAAACCAAGGACAAAGATCCGTACTCTTACACCTTAGGCTTGATCTCCTCGAGCAGAGCCTTGAGCTTGTCCATGTCCGTCTTCTGCTGTGGCCAGCTGATGCCCAACCCCTCCTCCTTGTTGGGCTTGGGGATCTGGTTATGACGGAGTGGTCAGGTTCCGAGGTTGTGTAACACCATGACAAGAGGACGTCCAGAGTAGGTGAATTAGTTACATACCATGTGAAAATGAACCTGCAAGAATTCTGTTTAGCGGGTTGTCCCAAGTGGTGGGACAAGCAAACTTACGTGATCAACCTCCTGGTGCGCGCCCCGTCCGTTGTTTTGAAGGATGTTGTACTCGACCGCGCCTGTTGCAATCGCGAGCCTCTTGGCGATGGGCTACATAAATTACAAGGCAAATAGGTTAGCAATCATTTATTCTGCTGAGTAGGGCGGAGCGTTGGCCCGCCCCATACCAGGAGCTCGCTCAAGTGGTCGTCAGGGATATCGGTGAGCTTCTCGCCGTGGAACTTGGGGATGACGAGCTGTTGGACATGGTCAGCTGTGAACATCGAGAAAGCGGTGAGCTGTTTATACCGCATGGCCACGGCTGAGGGGGTTAATGTCGAGGAAAGCGAGCGTCTTGTCACTCTCAAAAAGCTTAAAGCATGGGATGTCCCCTGAAAGCAGCCAATGCGAGGGTTAGCTTGGTATCAGATCCCGAGATGGGAACTTTCGACATGCCCTTGATAATCTTGCAGAAGATGCAAGAAGCTGCTTTGCTTGCCATTTTGAGCTATTGGGTGGGAGATTTTGCTTAAAAGGGTTGTGATGAGAGTCGTGTTGAAGCTGTCTGTCAATCAAGAGGGGATCTGACGTCGATTTGGGGAGCTTGAGCTCGTTTCGGTCGCGATTTGAACCGCGTCGCGCTGGAGCGGGGTAGATTCCGAGGGGCATCTTCTCTTGAAGTTCGTATTGCTCTCACAATAAAGCCCGTGGCTCTACCAGGCATACCTTCTAATACAAGTAAATGGAAGTGTTTAATCTAATGTACGAGATTCAATCATCGACTTTGTTATTTGGTCGGCCAGTGCGAACACTATGCCTCGCCAGGATGAGGGGATATTTTTATCAGGGTTACGGTCATAGGCTTGCGACGCCCTCTCATGTTTTCTGCCAAAAGTTTACTGTATCTATGGAGTCCTGTTATTCCGACCTAGAGATTACTGGGGGTTTCCGAGCATCGTCGAGTCACATTGATGACGGTTGAGATACCAGACAACGCTGATAAAGCCGTCCAGCGCCCCAGCCGCCCCTGAACCGTTCCCGTCGTGCCAGGCTGCTGCCCCGCCCCCGCCATTGGCGCATCGACATCATCGCCTGGTCGCAACACTCTTGTTGCAAACCTACCCATATCAGACTCGCAGCCTCCTCCCGTTCGTGGCATAATCTCACAGAACTTTCCAACCCAACTACGCATCTACATCGAAAGATCCTAGCATCGAAAGAACCTGATCAAGTGCGCGACATCTTTACGAAGTCCCCTCAACGCCATGACGTCCTACAGAAACACCTCCCTCTTTGGCGGGGCTCTTGTTTGCGATCTTCCTGAGAAATTCGCCGATGTCAGGTATGGTGCCTAGCCTTACCCAACGTTCTGGGCAGCGCAAGCCCTAAATCCGAAGGGAACCGTTACTGACCTCGAAATCTCCTTGCCCGCCGCAGCAAGTTGCGCCAAGTGCCTGACAACCAGGAAGTCTACATCGACAAGGACGGCTTTACTAGCATCATCGTCGACATTACGGAGCGCGTCGGCCCGTTAGGCGGTAGTCTCGAGACTGATGGGCGTGCGCTGACCACGCACCTGGAGGAGCTCGTCGGCGACGACGCCGACACAGTCAAGGTGTGGAACACAACCGAGACGCAGTTCTCCCATCTCCAGTAAGGAGTCGCCCGCCGTCGCACATGCTCCCGCCCTTGTGGTAGGCTAGGCGCTAATCATATTCTCTCTCAACAGCGACATCCCTGCATACACCCTGATCGCAACGCAAACCCCTAAACATGACGGGAGGTCCGAGAGAAAATCGGCACCCGACTTCACTGCGTTGATTCTGACCCTGGTGCGCCTTGAGAAGGAGTCGACGGATATCCTGATCACCATCAACGTACCACACATCAAGGGCGAGTATGACGAAGATGAAGTCGACTTGGCTCTCGGGAAACAGGGAGAGCTGATCGGAGATGCTGTCGAATACGCCGCGAGAATTTGGGGGAGCTTCGACGTCAAGGACTGGGGTCTTTTCAACGAGATTGTCTGAGACAGGAATGAGAGTTTGGGTGTATTTCATTTCAGTCATCCTGATTGTGTGCAGCGAGCTGAAATGGTTCCAACTGGATGCTGGGTCTTTGCCCACGGCAGAGGAAGGCAGATAGGTAGAGGCAGTCGCCTCTCTTCGGGCGGCATAGCAGGAGGAAACTTGGACATGATTATCATGACTTGCCATCGAAGCGTAGATTTCCAGGCAGCGCTGGAGTCTATCAAACAAATTATGTAGAAACCAATTTAGTTAGTTTCCGATGGGTATCAACAATGGCAAAACGCCGTTACCACACCCTCCTGCGGGATCCTTTTACTTTCCTCCCACACTCAGCCCCTCGACCTCAGACAGTGGCTTCAAAACCGGGGTCGCCGGCTTGCCCGGTCTCTGGGACCATTTGTTGGCTACCATCTTCATGATATCCTTCTGCGGGCTTCCTGGATTCTCGACTCGAACCTTCTTCATCTCCTCCTTCATGAACACCTGCCACTCGCTCGGCTTTTTCTCTCCACTGCCCCCCGTTCCCGTACCAGCTCCCCTCGGCACCGGCTTAATCTGCAGCAGAACCCCATGGCATCGTCCGCAGCGATGACGCTCGGGATGGACGCTCTTAGAGTGGCGCTTGTACTCCATGCTGCATCCCTCGCACTGCCAAACGTACTTGAAGTCAATGTCGTACGAATGCTTGGTCGTGACCTCGACGCCACGATCGGCAAAGGCTCTCGAGGTCCTGGATGCCCACACTTTGAACTCCTTCCCGTGCGGGTTCTTGGTGATGCCCGAGATCATGAAGTTGGCGAGGTGGCAGAATTCATGAGCTACCACGTTGAGCAGGCGGTGTTCGTCGTCGATGACCTTCTCGGCGAGCTCGATTGAGGCGTGGTGCTTGGACGGCGCGGCATTGGGGCCGGTACTGCGCGAAAACTCTCGCTTCCAGTTGGCACGGCCTGCTGTGGTATTCAGCTTGTTGGACCAGATCAGCTTGATGCCGCCTGTTGAAGCGGCAAGCTGAGAAAGTTGACCGTCGGTGATGGTTTCGTCAAGCTCGCGAAGGAAAACTGCGGCCATATCATGCTTTTTTTGCTCGAATGCCTTCTTGGCCTCTCGTGCAGATACGGGCTTCATCTTCGGGGCGGGGGCGGGCTTGACCGGGCTTGCCTTGGCGGGGTCAGGGAAGAGCTGCTTCCGCGGTGAGTGTTCATCGTTCCAGTCGTCGACAAAATCCTGCTGCCAGAAAATGTCGGAGCTGGGGCGGTGGGGTGTCATCGGAATGCGAGAGAGCTTCTTGGGTGAGACGAGACCTGGTTTGGTTTTGGGTGGTGTTGAAGGGGGCGTTTCGTCCTGCGCCGACTGCTTTGTTGAGGTCCCAGACTGCGCAGGAAGATGAGGTTCATTTCTGAAAGATGAATTAGTGAACTTCATCCAATGTGTGTTGTTTCATTGGGTAAAGACTCACAGCTTCAGAGCGGAGAAGATATCCGCGAGGTCCTTCTCCGCAGCCCCCCTCGGCACCTTCGCCTTGTTTACTGGTTCTTCTTGGTTCCGACTTGTAGACTCCGTGCGAGAGGAGCTGCGCATTACCTCACCGCCTCTATCTCGTCCATTACTTGCTGCGGTTGTCCCGGCCTTTGGTTGGGACGGCTTTCTGTCTTTGAGACGAAGACCTGGCTTCTTCGGTGCGTTTGACGGCCATATTTCCTCCACCGACTCGTCTTCATCGTCGTCGTCCACAATGAAGTCATCTAGGTCGTCCTCAAATGTGGAACCTTCTGATTCCGCGCTCTCAAACACATCCTCGGCCAAAGATATCTCTTCAGTTATCGTAACGTCCTCTTGCTCAGAGCCATAGCCTCCCGCCTGGCCTTTGCTGGCAGCTACCGGAGTTGACACAGTTGTTCGGGACATTAACGAAACTCTAGGCCGCCGTGTTCGAGGCTTCCTCTTTTCGATCCCAGACCCAATATCGGGGTCGTCCTTCGTCGACTGCGCTGTCCACCCCCGTAGGAGAGAGTTGTCGGATATTTGACCTAGCTTCCGCCTCCTCACTGTCGCCGGTGCCTTTGCTGGTTCCTTTGCTGATTCCTCTTCTTGTTCTTTTCCCACATTCTCGCCCTTATCGCGGCTGGCAGTGCGCTCTTGGATTTTCGATGCGCCCCTCAATGTTGGCTTCTGCGGCTGCTGAAGCAGCGTCTCCAGGTCAGGGAATGAATCGTCGTCTTCGTCGCTCGAGTCTATAACTCGCAGCCGCGCCATCGTTGGTGTTGGAGGTCTTTGGGTCAAGCGCGGCAGTCCCGAATGACAATAGCTCGAGTCATCAACTTCAGGAATTCCGTCAACTGCCTGCACGCGGCGTTGAATTTGGAAATGGTCTGGCGCGGCCCGAAGGTAAACGAGGGCCGGTTGTCATGGGTGACCGGAAATCTCCGATCGAGCGACCCCCACGTCAAAGGCTTGACCTACGGGAAGCATTTGATGTCCCCACTCTTCTTCCAGCACCCGTTTCGCCCCTGAAAGGCAGCAGCAATTTTCAACGGAGTGGATTGGAATTCCGGCACTGGCACTGCGGAAGTGCTTGCAGGCGAGCCCGGCACTTCAAGGCAATAATTTGTAAGGTACATGAAGATGTCGTTCTCCCTCAAGTCTTATCATCTTCTCTGTTGAGGGCGCACGACATGGAAACTTGGCTAGCACAGAAGCGTTGGCGTAGGCATGACAGCTCGCGTTACGGTGCCCTCTGCTCCCCGTCCACGTAACTAGACCCCGCCAGCGGTTCCGTCTCAGCATTGTTCCAGAGCCATGAGAAACAAGCTTCATTCTCAAGCCTCTTCTTGACTCGCTGACCATCCAGTCCAGGATCATGGCTCCGCGTTTCCTCATCCGATGCAGCATGCCTTGGCTCTACGTACGGGTGGTTTGACCTGTTGGCAAGGTGCGCGCTGGGAAGATAGCGTCCTCTTTCGACTGCTTGTCGGATGGGTGTCTTGCGACGCTACTGTGAGGCTTGCAGAGATAACCTCGTTGATCGACGCCTCCGGGAATTGCATCCTGGGGTTTTACAGGTGGCTTTAGGGAACGTCCCGATAAGAATCATTAGTTCCACAGCTTCTTTCTACGAGGCTGGTGGCTTCTAGAGCGGCCGCAGCGGCGCGCTTGAAGAACGCGGATGGCACGCATGATCAGAGCGTGCGAGCGCCGTACTTCGTACTGCGTATCCTGCGCGTTTGTTTGTCGATTGTATACCTTTTGGTGACTGGTTTGTCTTAGCCAGTGTGACAACCATTGGAAGATTCAGGAAATTTACGACGCGCATTTCGGCCTAAATTTAGGCTGTCTTTACACGAGATAACATTCCGAAGGTGCATGGGTCGCCAGAGGATAAAAACCAAGCGCCGTCTCAGCAATCTCAGCAAAGAGCATTTCAGGCTATTCGCCTATTTGGGAAGCAGGTTGGGGTTTTCCGCAGCAAGGTCAGCACACATCTGCGTCTGTGGTCAGTTCATCACCACCGAGCATCCACTGAGTTTGCCTCATCATGGGCTACTAATGTAGGTACCGGTGTGAACCGGCGGCCGACTCGGGGCGGAGAGTACGTGGAACTGACCACCCGGCCCCAAAATGGCCTGGTCCAGATCACTGGCAGTCGGCCGGCGATCTCGTTGCAACACCGCATCGTGTTGCAAGGCTTCACCAGCTCGTGGAGGAAACACCGGGCCATCCGCTGCGACAGGGGGCTTGCGTGGGTTACGTGGCCCCGCGATCAGTTCGCTGATTGTCATTCTGAGGCCTAGCCGATGGTGTCGAAAAATGGGATCCCCTCGACGCCAACGACAGGGCAGGGCAAATTGCAAGCATCGTCATCGATAGCCATCAATATTGCCATGGCTAATCCGTCGGCGTCCTGGCCGTCCCGCTTCTTTCAGCGCACTTGTCCCTGGGAGAGGGCGCCTGCGAGGGTTCCATACCATTGCTGGTACGAAGTCGCACCGGCGGATTTGCACTCCATCTTCCTTTACGCGCTGGAAATAGATTGGCTGCTGGTCAATTTGCTGTTACCAGGTACCCGAGAGGCACAAAAGCGGGGGGACAAAGGGGCACGATCGGACCGGCACTGTGTTCGGAACATTCGGTTTCAAGAGAACCAGGCGCCTGCCCATCGATGCACTCCCAAAACTGCAGAGCATCCAGCGAGGCCCGCATCTTCAACCCGGACAGCGCACAACCTGGTGTCATCTCTGCGACCAGAACCTTGCGGCCAGGAGAGAATGCACCGGGCGTGCGTGGGAATCGCTGTGTGTCTCAGACAAACTCGGGCGCAACCAGCTCATGATAACGTTAGGTGCAGCTTTGTGTTGTTCTTGCCACTGGTCAGGACCGCACAGTAGGCTGTCGGGGCTTGTCGCGCGACCCGCTTGAGTCTGTGCAGTTGGGACCAACGTGGGCCAAAGGGTCAGGAGTGCGTGATGAAAAAATTCTCAAGTCTCGGAGACTCTCGCAACCTGCCCGCAATGTGAGTCTACGAACAGCTGCGAACCAACTGCCAACTAGAATTGAATTTCCAGCCCAATGCATGCTCCCATCAACATTGACTCCCGGCTTGGATGAATTGAGTTTGAATAGCTGGTGATTTTTCCTGGCCTTGTTGCTGGCAGCGTGTTTCCCTGATTTCTTGAATTCAACGTCATTTGTCAGTGCTGTCCTAGTTTGGATGCCCGCCCTCCCGAGTAAGGTACGTGGGCAGTACTTCTGAGAGACCATGGGGGCTGCGCAAACCGGGGACTCCGGTACCTGTGAGTGGCGAAGCCAAGGTAGCTGAGCCACCCGCAATTTCGATGCCACGGCCTGACTCCGACCATCAATGGCGAGTGCATAAATCCCTGAGGGCTCCAGCAATGGACCGGCGGTGCGCTGCCATTGGCCAGACATCAGAGGTCAATCGAGATGGTGGCGCAACAAGGAGCAAAGTACCCGTAAGTACCTCGGCCAAGTGTCCCGCTGCCCATTGATCGCCGGTCAGTCCAGCAGCGCAGCTGCCAAGGTTGTCAACCCTGTCAGAAAATCCGCCAGAAGTGGTGGAATCGGCTGAGAAAAACTAGAGACACCTGGCTTGACAGGAGAAACGGGGCTGGTAGATTTCCTTCATCGCAAAGTCATGTAAAGCGATGCAGTTGTTCACCTCGGAGGATGTAGACGGTCAGAAGGGATGGGCGGGAAAACAGTCTGATGAGCTTGGCAACAACGATGAAATGGTGATCTCGCCTTTTCTCAAACGGCCGCGCTCCATTGGGTTTGCGGGACTGGTGAAGCACAGTGCGGGCTGGGAAGATGCGACGCGGCACCTTCCTTGGCAGCCCACTCACCCTTTTTCGACCGCCCCTGGGCCAATGCTTCCAACCCCCCAGCTAGGAAGGCTGCCCTGACCGAGCGAGTGAGCGAGCGACTGGGACTGGGTCCTGTCTCCTTCCGTCACGACGAAACGCTGCCGCTTGAGGACCTCCTTTTCCATTTTCTTGTTCTTTCCCCCTCATCCACAACTTCCCTGTATCCCATCTTCTTCTTTCTTTCCTCTTCACGCTCGCTCCCCTCCGGTAATCTCTCGTTCAATCGCCGGACAGTGAAGGAGCCTTGGGTATTGCAGTGGTAGACTCACGGAGATTTGCACTGCCACCCGCAAGGATTCGGACTCCAGACGTCAGATTCCAGCCGCTGCTGCGTTTCCGCTGCTCGGGACGCCTGCACCAGCGCGACACGTCAATCGCGGAGACGAAGGATCAGGAAATCCAATCCAGCTCCCGTCGATCGTTCAGAAGCAGAGGAAGGGAGATATTGGTATAGCTGTGGGAATTACGGAGCGATATTCGACATTTTCACAACCTGCATCGCGCCCGTACCGCCCTCGCCATCCCCAAGCCAACCTCCTTTCTGCGCCCCACCGCGCGACCAATCGCTCGTCATCTTTGGCATCCGTAGTTATATCAACAAACGGGCCCAAACACACCAACCACCGAAAACCCCATCACTCACTTCGACTCGGCCTCGATTCGAATTTCCCATCCGATTGCTGTGGCGGGCCACGTCGACTCTAATCACGACATTGCTTTTTGCAGCGCTGTCCTATTTTCTACTTGCACCTGCGATAGAGTTTCGTTCAACGCCAAAGAATCCATGAACGTTTGACCTGGTAAGTTTTTAGCGACGTGTCGCACTTCGTGGCGGCCCGACCCACCGTCATCTGCCGCTGCGGAGGCCGTTTTGCGGCTGCGAAAGTGTTTGCGGAAACCTTGAATGCTGACCTGGCAATTGCAGACACGTTACCCAAGATGTCGGGATACCCTCCAGGTCAGGGTCAGGGCCAGCCCCATGGCCAGGTCCCGGCCCACCCCCCGGGTCACGCCGACTACGACGATGGCTACGGAGCTCCTCAGGGCGGAAATACCGACTCCTACTATCAGGACGACCAGCAATACCACGCCGCCGGCACTCAGGGCCCGGCCTACGATGCCCGCGGCCAGCAAGCTGAGGGATACTATGATGAATCGTATGTGAAATGCGCCTCGGAAAGCGAGCCTGCTTTTGCTAACATGCTCTCAGTGGCTACTACAACGCAGATCCCAACAATGCGCATCAGCAGGACGGCGGGTACTACGACAACCAGGATCAGTACCAGGACGAGTACTACAATAACAACAATGGTGAACCTTACTATGATCAGGGCTACGATCAGGGCTATGATCAAGGCTATGATCAGGCTGGTTATGCGGACCGAGGTCCCCGTGGCGGGTCGGAAGAGGACTCGGAAACGTTCAGCGACTTCACCATGAGGTCGGACATGGCACGAGCCACAGATATGGATTACCATGGGCGCGGAGACGAGCGGTACAACAGCTACAACGATGGCCAAACAGGCAGAGGCTACCGCCCTCCGTCCTCCCAGATCTCCTACGGCGGCAACCGGTCATCTGGTGCATCTACTCCGAATTATGGCATGGATTATGGAAACGTTCTCCCTGCCGGTCAACGCTCCCGCGAGCCCTACCCGGCCTGGACATCTGACGCTCAGATCCCCCTCTCAAAGGAGGAGGTGGAAGACATCTTCATGGATCTCACCGCGAAGTTTGGTTTCCAGCGTGACAGCATGCGCAACATGTACGATCATTTCATGACGCTCCTTGACTCTCGAGCATCACGCATGACACCGAACCAGGCGTTGTTGTCGCTTCATGCGGATTACATCGGCGGCGACAACGCAAACTACCGGAAATGGTATTTTGCCGCTCACCTGGACCTCGATGATGCGGTCGGTTTTGCCAACGTTAAAGGCAAAGGCCTGAAGCGGAAGGCGAAGAAGAACAAGAAGAAGGACACCCAGAATGAAACCCAAGCGCTGGATGATCTTGAGGGTGATGACTCCTTGGAAGCTGCCGAGTTTCGCTGGAAGACGCGAATGAACCGGATGTCGCAGCATGATCGCGTTCGCCAGCTCGCGCTCTACCTCCTCTGCTGGGGAGAGGCAAACCAGGTTCGCTTCATGCCTGAGTGTCTTTGCTTCATCTTCAAGTGCGCCGATGACTATCTCAACTCGCCCGCGTGCCAAAATCTCGTTGAGCCCGTTGAAGAACTTACGTTCCTCAACAACGTCATCACGCCCCTCTACCAGTACTGCCGCGACCAAGGATACGAAATCCTCAACGGAGTTTACGTCCGTCGTGAACGAGACCATAATCGGATCATTGGTTACGATGATTGCAATCAGCTTTTCTGGTACCCCGAGGGCATTGAGAGAATCGTTCTCGGAGACAAGAGCAAACTGGTTGATGTGCCACCCGCAGAACGTTACATGAAGCTCAAGGACGTCAACTGGAAAAAGGTCTTCTTCAAGACTTATAAGGAAACTCGCTCATGGTTCCATCTCCTCGTCAACTTCAACCGCATCTGGATTATCCACTTGACGATGTTCTGGTTTTACACGGCCTACAACATGCCCACCTTCATCACACCCAATTACGAACAAGAAGCCAATCAGCCGCCCCCTAACGCTGCTGTTTGGTCGTTCGTCGGTTTCGGCGGAGCCCTCGCGGCTTTGATCAACATCCTCGCTACGCTTGCAGAGTGGTCGTACGTGCCGCGGCGGTGGGCTGGTGCCCAGCATTTGACCAAGCGCCTTCTCTTCTTGATCGTTGTTTTCATCATCAATCTTGGTCCAGGCGTTTACATTTTCATGCCGGCAAAGGATACCGAAACCTATCTCGCACGGCAAAACACGACGCTCTCGCTCGCTCTCGGCATCGCACAATTCTTCATCGCCGTCGTCACTTACCTCTTCTTCTCCGTCATGCCCCTAGGTGGTTTGTTCGGAAGCTATTTGACGAAGAATTCTAGAAGATATGTGGCAAGCCAAACATTCACTGCCAGCTATCCCCGCCTTGCGGGTAACGATAGGGCTATGTCGTTCGGTATCTGGGCCTCGGTCTTCGGTCTCAAATTCGGAGAGTCGTATGTCTACCTGACGCTATCTATCAAAGATCCCATTCGGTACCTCTACATCATGGAGACTCGTTGCTTGGGCGACCAGTACATCGGGGACGTCTTGTGCAAGCTGCAGCCAAAGATTACGTTGGGTATCATGCTCTTCACGGATCTGATTTTCTTCTTCTTGGACACGTTCCTCTTCTACGTCTTGTTCAACACCGTCTTTTCGATCGCCAGATCCTTCTATCTTGGCTCGTCGATTTGGACCCCGTGGAGGAATATTTTCTCGCGTCTCCCGAAGCGTATCTACTCCAAGATCCTGGCCACTACCGACATGGAGATCAAGTACAAGCCAAAGGTGCTTATTTCGCAAATCTGGAACGCCATTGTCATCTCCATGTACCGGGAGCATCTTTTGGCCATTGATCATGTCCAGAAACTCCTTTACCACCAGGTGCCCTCTGAGCAAGAAGGAAAGCGTACTCTGCGGGCCCCCACCTTCTTCGTCTCTCAGGAGGATCACTCGTTCAAGACGGAATTCTTCCCCTCCCATAGTGAAGCGGAGCGAAGAATCTCGTACTTTGCCCAGTCGCTTTCGACTCCCATCCCTGAGCCTCTTCCGGTCGATAACATGCCAACTTTCACAGTCTTGATCCCTCACTACAGCGAAAAGATCTTGCTGTCGCTCAAGGAGATCATCCGCGAAGACGAACCCTATTCTCGCGTCACCCTTTTGGAATACCTCAAGCAGCTCCATCCTCATGAGTGGGACTGCTTTGTCAAGGATACCAAGATTCTGGCGGATGAGACCTCCCAATTTAACGGCGACTACGACAAGGAAGAGAAGGACACGGCAAAGAGCAAGATCGACGATCTTCCATTCTACTGCATCGGCTTCAAATCATCCGCTCCCGAATACACACTCAGGACACGTATCTGGGCATCGCTTCGCTTTCAGACCCTGTATCGCACCGTCTCTGGTTTTATGAACTATAGCCGCGCTATCAAGCTTCTGTATCGCGTGGAAAATCCTGAAGTGGTCCAGATGTTCGGTGGCAACTCAGACAAGCTCGAACGGGAACTTGAGCGGATGGCTCGCCGCAAGTTCAAGCTGGTCATTTCTATGCAGCGTTTTGCCAAGTTCAAGAAGGAGGAGATGGAGAACGCCGAGTTCCTGCTTCGCGCCTACCCTGATCTTCAAATTGCATACCTGGACGAAGAGCCGCCTCTTGTAGAGGGCGAGGAGCCGCGCCTGTACTCTGCGCTAATCGACGGCCACTCTGAGATCATGGAGAACGGCATGCGACGACCCAAGTTCCGCGTTCAGCTTTCTGGAAACCCCATTCTCGGTGACGGCAAATCAGACAATCAGAACCATGCTCTCATCTTCTATCGTGGCGAGTACATCCAGCTCATCGACGCAAACCAGGACAACTATCTGGAAGAGTGTCTGAAGATCCGCAGCGTTCTTGCCGAGTTTGAGGAGATGAAGACCGACAATGTGTCTCCTTACACTCCTGGCGTGAAGAACGTTACCCGCGACCCTGTTGCTATCTTAGGCGCCCGCGAGTACATCTTCTCTGAGAACATCGGTATCCTTGGTGACGTCGCTGCCGGCAAAGAACAAACATTCGGTACTCTCTTCGCGCGAACCCTAGCACAGATTGGTGGCAAGCTTCATTACGGCCATCCTGATTTCCTCAACGGCATCTTCATGACGACCCGTGGCGGTGTGTCCAAGGCACAGAAGGGTCTCCATCTCAACGAGGATATCTACGCTGGTATGAACGCTGTTCTCCGCGGTGGTCGTATCAAGCACTGCGAGTACTACCAATGTGGCAAGGGCCGTGATTTGGGTTTTGGTTCCATCTTGAACTTCACGACCAAGATTGGAACTGGCATGGGTGAACAGATGCTGTCTCGAGAGTACTACTATCTCGGCACCCAGCTCCCTCTGGATCGCTTCCTCTCGTTCTACTATGCCCATCCCGGCTTCCACTTGAATAACATGTTCATCATGTTCTCGGTTCAGATGTTCATGATCTGCCTGCTCAACATCGGCGCTCTGCGGGTCGAGACTCAGCCATGCAACTACAATCGAAACGTCCCGATCACGGACCCTCTGCTCCCCACTGGTTGCGCCAATACAGATGCGCTCTTGGATTGGGTCTTCCGCTGCGTTTTGTCAATTTTCTTCGTCTTCTTCCTGTCGTTCGTTCCTCTCATCGTCCAGGAATTGACGGAGCGCGGTTTCTGGCGCGCTGCTACTCGCTTCTTCAAGCAGTTCTTCTCGTTCTCGCCGTTCTTCGAGGTTTTCGTCTGCCAGATCTACGCCAATTCGGTGCAGCAAGACATTACGTTCGGGGGTGCTCGATACATTGGTACTGGCCGTGGTTTCGCCACCGCTCGTATTCCTTTCGGCGTGCTCTACTCGCGATTTGCCGGTCCATCTGTCTACTTTGGAGCCCGCATGCTCATGATGCTGTTATTCGCAAGTCTAACGATCTGGCAGGCCGCTCTCACCTACTTCTGGATTTCGCTACTCGCTTTGGTAGTCTCGCCTTTCCTGTACAACCCCCATCAGTTCGCCTGGAACGACTTCTTTATCGACTATCGCGACTTCCTTCGCTGGCTGTCTCGCGGCAACTCCCGCTCCCATGCATCTTCGTGGATTGCGTTCTGCCGCCTATCGCGGACCCGTACTACTGGATACAAGCGCAAGGTAATGGGCGATCCTTCGAGCAAGATGTCGGCCGACGTTCCTCGGGCTGCGATCACCAATATTTTCTGGGGAGAAATTCTAGCGCCGCTTATCCTGGTTGCGGTGACATTGATCCCCTTCTTGTTCATCAACGCACAGACTGGTGTGACCGCCGAGAACAACCCCGACGTTACCCCCAAGGCCACTGCTGCGCTTTTGCGTGTGGGAATTGTTGCGTTGGCTCCCATTCTCATCAATGCTGGCTCCCTCGCTGTCTTCTTCGCCATGGCCTGCTTCATGGGTCCTCTCCTGAGCATGTGCTGCAAGAAATTCGGTAGCGTTCTTGCTGCTATTGCCCACTGCATTGCTGTCATCATGCTCTTGGTCTTCTTCGAAGTTATGTTCTTGATGGAGGGCTTCGTCTTCTCTAAGGCCCTGCTTGGAATGATCACGGTTGTTGCTTTGCAGCGCTTCATCCTGAAGCTCATTATCTCGCTTGCCCTCACCCGAGAATTCAAGGGTGACCAGTCCAACATTGCGTTTTGGACTGGCAAGTGGTACGCCATGGGCTGGCACTCGGTCTCGCAGCCCGCCCGCGAGTATCTCTGCAAGATCACGGAACTGAGCATGTTCGCCGCCGACTTTGTCCTTGGCCATATTATTCTCTTCCTTATGCTTCCGATCATTCTGATCCCGCAGATTGACAAGCTGCATTCCGTGATGCTTTTCTGGCTTCGTCCTAGGTATGTTGCATCCTGTTTGCTCACCCCCTCAGCTGCTAACATGAACTCGTAGTCGCCAAATCCGCCCTCCTATTTATTCCATGAAGCAGTCGAAGCTCCGGAGACGCCGCGTCTTCCGTTATGCCGTTCTCTACTTTGTCATGCTAGTAGTCTTTGTCGGCATGATTGTTGGTCCCATCGTTGTCGGCAAGAGCATCTCCATCAAACCGATTGCCGATTCGGTCAAGGATTTCAACCTTTTCCAACCTACTGGCCTAAACAACGATGATACACAAGGCACCACAATGACTGGCACGGGAAGCGAAAACTACTCGGGTGCTTACAAGTCAACTAAGGCGCCCGATGGAAAGGCGGCAACAACAAAAACGTCGGAAGATGCCAAGACCACAACAGAACCTGATGCTAACGCTGATCCCTAAGCTTGAGCTCGTTCCATCTTGGTAGAAGAAACGTGGTAATTTAACTGTACAATATCCCAAGCGGCTCTCATTTGGAGCCGCAGTACAAAGAGCGTTCAGGGTATGCTTTCTCGGTGGCTATGGGATGGTCATGAAGTTTTGGTCTGTTGGGGTGTCTTGTACTGGTTTTTTTTCTTGGCAAGCACATCACATCGGAGGCAGGCGGTAGGGTAAACGATTCTTTAGACTCGTCGACGTTTCCTATTCTTTGCAGAACGCATGTCTTGTACTTAATGCACCGGAGCTGGAGCTGGGCCTGGAGGCAAATAATTTATAAATCATGCTCTCTTTTATTTTGAAGCTGCATTTTCGTTGTGAGGATTATTTGCATGATTTAACATAGGCAATGAGACCTTTTCCTTTGTTACCCCGTTGTTGGTGAAATGGCCTAAAGAACAGCGTCACTGCTCCTGATTAATGGTTATGGTGTGATGTGAGGACATTTCCCTCCAGATCCAGTCAGGTCAAGTTGGTGGGTGGGTGTGGGTCGGGTCCCTGCGGTGCGACGGGGTTGCCATTGATTTCCCCTGGCAGGTGAGAAATGTGGGGCACGACGCGAGTCGAATTTTAAGGGTAACTGATAACCGTGGCTGACAGGCGCCATTCCCGGCTCTCCCGCTTTCTCCTACCCTTCCTATCCGCGACAAATATTTTGTCGCAACGCGAAGCGAAACCCCGAATCGCCCGCAGTGGTGATCTGAACACCGATTTGCGCCACCGAGCAACAGATCAGTCGCCATGGATTTACACGAGGTGCAGGCGCAACTGACGGGATGGCTGAACGAAGCGACCTCGGCCTTCCAGAAGGTGCCTGGCTCGGCGGTCCTCATCCGCTACGTTCGCTCTAGCTACCAGAATGATCCTGTTCGATCAGCCATTGAGCTGGTGCTAGTAATTTTCTTTATTCGGTATCTGCTTGCGCCGTCATACTCGACTTCGAAGCAGAACTTTATCAAGTTGACTGAGGATGTGAGTTCAGACCCGGGGCGGAAGGGCTAAGTGGTGTGGACTGGAATGGCGAGACTGACGTATAATTTTCCGCGTAGGAAATCGACGAGCTAGTTGACGAATGGGTGCCTGAACCGCTAGTAGCGCCACATACGGCGCTCGAGGAGGCCGAGATGGAGCGCATGCCCGTGTTGGTTGGGTAAGTGGAAATTCGAAACGGCGACTGAGAGTAGGATGTGTGCTGACATGCGGGCTGCCCAGACCGAGCGGACCGAAGTCGAAACTCGCGAGCGGTCGGACGGTGACGAACCTGGCGTCGTATAACTTCTACAACCTCAACGCCAACGAGCAGATCAAGGAGAAGGCGATTCAGACACTGCGCACATACGGCGTTGGGCCCTGTGGCCCGCCGCAGTTCTACGGAACCCAAGATGTGCACATGAAGTGCGAGGCCGATCTCGCTACCTTTATTGGCACCGAGGGCTGCATTGTGTATGCCCAGGCATTCTCGACCATCTCCAGCGTTATCCCCTCTTTCTGCAAGCGTGGCGACGTCATCGTGGCAGACAGAGCAGTCAACTATTCTATCCGGAAGGGCCTCGAGGTCTCGCGAAGCAACGTCAAGTGGTACAATCATGGCGATATGGAGGACCTGGAACGTGTTCTGCGCAAGGTGGCGGAGGAGCAGGCCAAGAAGAAGCAACTGACGAGGCGGTTTATCGTCACCGAGGCGCTGTTCGAAACAATTGGAGACTGCACCGATCTGCCCAAGCTTGTAAGTTCCATGTTCAGAGCGCTCGAGGCAGGTGCCGAAAGGGTAGGGAGCTGGTGCTAATTTTATCAATGCAGGTTGAACTCAAGGAGAAGTACAAGTTCCGCATTATTCTCGATGAGACATGGTCCTTTGGCGTCCTGGGTCGGACGGGCCGTGGGCTAACCGAGGCGCAGAACGTCGACCCGGTACAGGTTGACATGATCGTCGGATCTCTCGCCGGTCCTCTGTGCGCCGGAGGTGGATTCTGCGCCGGAGAGAAGGCCGTAGTAGAACACCAGCGCCTCACGGCTGCCTCGTACACTTTCTCTGCAGCACTCCCAGCCATGCTGGCCATGACGGCGAGCGAGAGCCTCAACGTCCTGCAGTCCAACCCCGAGATCATCACACAGTGCCGCGAGAACATCAGGTTGATGCGGGCGCAGCTCGACCCGCGCAGCGACTGGGTTGTTTGCACAAGCGCACTCGAGAACCCCGTCATGCTACTGGTGCTTAAGCCGGATGTTGTCAAGGCACGGAGGCTGACAATCGACGACCAGGAGAGGCTACTACAGGAGTGTGTGGACGAGTCACTTGCCAACGGTGTGCTCATCACGCGCCTGAAGGGTATCCCCATTACCACCAACACCAGTCTTAAAGACGGAGACTGGACGGTACAGCCGGCACTCAAGGTCTGCCTCACGTCGGGCCTGTCCAAGAAGGACGTCGAGAAGGCGGGTGTCACGATTCGACATGCCGTGACGAAGGTCATGACGAAGAAGACGAACAACAAGCTTGGGCTGCCAGCTGCCTAAGAGCGCTATCTGAGAGAGGGGATTATTAGAACGGACGTATCATAGAGTTTGCGGCGCTGGGTCTGCGGTACATAGATGAGGGATGGCAGTGGCTTGCACAGGCGGCATTCTCTCTCTATCTGTATGTCTATATTGTATTTGATATGATGGAGGGAGACAGACGCTAGTAATATTAATACTGTGTTGGATAGGTGCGTTATTCTCGATGGAGGAAGCGAAGCGATGTTGTGTATTTAGGCAGCTTCTTCTTCTTCTTTTGGCGCGGCGCGGATGGCATTGGCAGTAGGCCATCGTCATTGACAACACTTGGCAGGTCTTTCGATTGTCCCCGTTGAAGGGAGGTTCCCAGCTTCTTGATCGACAGCGCCATCCCTAACTAGCGGCATCACAGGCTCACGGGGAAGGAGGCCTCTAGGGGGCAGGGCTGAGACAGTAACACCTCCCTCGCTCGCTTCCCAATCTCCTCCAGCGCGACCACATTCCACACTAGTCTCACTCTTGCTGTTTACAACAGCTTCTCTTACCAATGGCAATGGCGTAACTGCACTCGAATTCCTCGCTTCCTCGCCCTTGTCTCGCATGGCACCACAGCAGCACCCCGACTGGCATTCGGGGTGTGGTGATGTGTCGCTGCCTCAAAGCCTCGACTTGCTGCCCAGGGCCGAATCACTGAAATCAGGAGCTCGCGGTGTGGGTGTGTATCCCGGGCTGTCTTCTCGTCCCCCGGCAGACGACCTTCTTCCTTCCACAAGCTTTGACAAGACGAGATACCTTCCGAGTTTCGATATTGCGCAGCAGACAACATGAAGATTTCGGCCGTTGCTGGTCTTGGGCTGTTCGGCTATGGGGCTGCTGCCCAGATGGCAGGTGAGTTGAGTGTTTGTGTCTTAGTTTCTAGTGGCTTTTGGCGATGTCCTGACGCTGGTGTCGCAGAGATTGTCCACGGACACATGCGCCTCCCAGGCATGATGGCCAAGGACAAGAATGGTAAGAAGGTTATCATGGTCGAGAATGCGGCCGCGGCAGAGAAGGAGGTGCCCGGGGTAATTGTCTACGTCGACGAGAAAAGCAGCGTCCTTAGGACGGCCACCGAGATGGTCAGGATCAGGCCGTTTGCGAAGGCGAAGCCCACGGGCGTCCACATGAACCGTCCTGACCCTGCCGCCATCAACACCGCTGCCGCATCCCAGCAACCACAGGTAACGCCAGACCCAATATCACAAGCGCAGGGACAGGATCCCGCTGCCGACGACCCCTCTCAACCTGACGGACCTCCCGGCGGTCCCCCGAACCGATCACCTCCCCGTCCCAGCTGGCCACCGAAGGTCGACTCCCCACAGGCCCCTGACATGAACCTGACTGCCGGGGCCGCAGGCGTAACCTACTCCCCGTACAACGCTGATGGCACATGCCGCTCCGCGTCCCAAATCAACTCGGATTTCCAACGCCTTGCCAAGCAACAAGATCCCCCTTATACCACTGTTCGTATCTATGGCGTAGACTGCAACCAAGTCTCACGCGTGATCCCCGCCGCCGACTCGATTGGCGTGAAGCTATTCCTGGGCATCTTCAACCTCGACGACCTCGACGCCCAGATCAACACGCTCGTTACGGCCGTAAACTCGTCCTCCCGCGGCTGGTCTGCAGTGGACACAATCAGTGTGGGGAACGAGCTGGTCAACAACGGCCAGGCCACGGCCCAGCAGGTTATCAACGCCATGAACGCAGCTCGGGCGGCGCTCCGCAGCGCCGGCTATACCGGCCCCGTTGTCACAGTTGACACCTTCCTCGCTGTCGAGCGCAACCCATCCCTGTGCGACGCAAGCGATTACTGCGCCGTCAATGTCCATCCGTTCTTCGACGCCGATACACCCGCTGAGCAGGCGGGGAACTTTGTGGCGCGCAAGATCAAGGACGTGAGGGGGGTATTGAAGGATCAGACCCAACGGATCGTAGTGACAGAGAGTGGGTGGCCATGGCAGGGGAATGCGAACGGAAAGGCCGTTCCGGGACGAGATAACCAGGGGGTGGCGGTTAGGTCGATTGTTGATGTGTTTGGCGCCGCAAATCCGGGGGGGCTGTTTCTGTTTACGGCATTTGATGATCCATGGAAGAAGGCAGAGGCGTGGACTTTTTATGCAGAGCAGTTCTGGGGTATGGAGGTTGCCCAGTAGCGGAAGAAGGCCGAGGTTAAGACACAGGGGTTAAAGGGGAGGATCTGTCGTCTTTTTTTTTTTTTTTTTGGAGCGCATTGTTTTGCTGCCTATAGTTTCCCGGCATGTTTCTTGCTTGTTCTCTCACCATGATGAAGGATAGCTCTTGCGAGGTCTTTAAGTTGCTTTTGTACGCTAAGGTATGAGGCTGGGTCATATTGCTGAGCAAACCTGGCGGCGTTCAGGACATTGGAGGAGTTAGTCGGGCCCCAAGTTTAGCCATTCCGTTATGCCAGCGACGAAGAGATCTTCTAACAGCTATCGGCATTGTATCCCTTTTTCGTGATCGTATCGTCTGTCGGGATACGTGCCCTGTGTCGTGATGTGAGAGAAGCACCGTGATTGGTTGGGCGAACGCCGAATCGGCGCCGGGCCCCTACGACGCTGCCGCAAAGCCGGTTAGTAGACATACCTTCAACCCAACCTTCAGGGCCGTTGACTGGTTGGCACTGAGTATGTCAGAATTCGCCATCGCCAGGCTGTCTTGCGAATGGCGAGTGGTTTGAGGGCATACTCTCGTTAGGGGGTGATACTATGGGCTATAAGTAATTGGAATCAGAGTCCACGGTGAGCCCAACTTGGTGCAACATCTTCGAGACAGCTTCGAGGTCAATACCAACCACCAAATCACTAGACCACAATGCCCCCCGGCAACCCCGACTTCGACAACCGGCTCAGATACCAGCACGACCTCCCCGACTGGGAGCACATCGCCAAGGCATGGAACCTCCTCGAGAACTACAGCGGGATTCCCCCAGATGGGATTGAACCTCACCTCCGTACAATCGTGACCTCCCCTCCTTCCCTCCCCCCTAAGAAACCCCCCTAAGAAACCCCCCTAACCCCCTCCCTCACAGCGCGACAAAGCCTTCACAATCCACCCCTACCCCTGCCTCGGCCGCTGGCGCTTCCTGGACCTCTACATCACCACCCACCCGCAGTACGCAGAGGTTCTCTCCCGCGTCAAATCGGGCGCGGTCCTGCTGGATGCGGCGTGTTGTGTCGGGCAGGTGCTGAGGCAGCTTGCGTATGATGGCGCGCCGCAGGAGAATCTGAGGGGGTTTGATCTCAGGGGGGGGTTTATTGAGCTGGGGTATGAGTTGTTTGG
>Ga0247770_1000802_pt1 | contig 28888 bp, 28 predicted proteins | sample UWRJL136409B6_FD_179943 | JGI IMG/M metagenome (GOLD analysis project Ga0247770, IMG submission 179943) | Plant litter microbial communities from Arlington Agricultural Research Station in Wisconsin, United States - UWRJ-L136-409B-6 | ecosystem: Environmental > Terrestrial > Plant litter >... | reverse complement strand
CCCGAGACGACGTGGACGGTATGTGACCTGGCCAACCCGAGCAGGCCACGCCAGTTTAGCAGGATGCGGCGCCGTGGGAATCCTCTGGCTGCCGTGCGCCCCGTATAGGTGGTAGCGCTCACTCCCGAGGCTCGCCAAGTCGACGACAATGCGAACAAGGTGAGCAACGTTGCCGAAGTAGGTAATTGCTTCGCGATGAGTAACGGTGTGTGGGTGGGCTCGCTCTTCCACGCACAACTCGCAAGTGAGCAAGGCAGCTCTTAGCCCTTGTTTGCGACGACCTGATTAGATGAGTCGCCAAACAGGATGGTGTGAATGGTGAGCCTGTACGCGCTGACCTGTCGCGTCGTCGAGATGCCCCCCCTTCTCTTACTCTTGATGCGTCACAAAAAGCGCACTGGTTTCATTCGTCGCCGGGACCAATTGGGTGCGTACCGCACATGCTGAAAGCGGCCGCGATTTATCAAAATCTCACCGCATGCTATCAACCCAAGGCATAGGCCGGAGTGTATTGCATGACCTACCCCCTACCCCCCCTGAAAGATCAGATTCGACATACTGAACTCGCCTGGGAATGGCAGATCCGACCTGGTATACATTAGCTTCTCTGCGCCATCGTCAACACGCCAACGATGAGCCAGCTGAGCTCTCTTCGAGTGCGATATCACGTAGTGCCCGGCCAACCAGAGATGATGGTGTCGTCTCCCGCCGTATATTACTCACCAACCTCGCCGCCGATGTTCCAGCCGATGACTGATATGCGCTAGCGTTTGTACCATGCGAAGAACCGCACATCTGCCACGGTAAGCCGGCCGGTCAGCCTTGAAAATCAAATGAAACTCGGTGGACTCTTCAGCTTTGGGCGCCCAGTCGAGCATGGCCAGGAATCCCATGCGGCCCGCCTGGCCGGGCACCTCAGCCGCTGGCGGGGTGTGAGACATGCGTATTGCGTTGCTACCGAGATCCCGCAACATGTCTAACTGCTGCCCGGGTGCCCGCAGGTTGAGAATGTCGTGCTCCGCGTGCCCAAATCATGGTGCTGGATCACCTTGATAGAGGCGCTCGAGAATGACAAGCACCCCCTTGTTTGTAAACATTGAGCGCTCACCAGCGAGTAAATGCCGAAGTGTGTCTCACGCGCCTCGATGATCGCGGCTCGCGTACCATGACCACTCACGTATCAGGCGGTTGCTGAGGCGCTCAATAAGGCTCTAATGGCTGGGAAATATTGACTGTTGCTGACGCTTGGCGTTCCCCTTCAGACACCTCCTCTCCTTGCTTGTAGGATGTGTGGTTTGGTGACCTGGATAAAAGTTCGGTTACGCCTTCCACTCTCCATTCGCTGGCGTTTCGAGGTACTTTGAAATCTAACAATATCCCATCATCTACTTCCTATATATATCAGAGTAGCTTTGGAGGAGAGTGGGAGCCGTGTTGACCTTTCGACAACTTTTCACGACAACCACGACAACTGCCGTCCCTTAACTTCAAGGATCTGGTTCAATTCCAGACTGAGTCTTTTATTTTTGGTGCTTCTCACAAATGCTTTGCGAGGGACACATTCCCTTGAACTGGGACATCTTGTTCTGGCCTGCACTGTCATTCCCGTCAATACCTAGGTCAGTACAGAAGCGTCTGACCTAAGCAAAACATGTTTTCTCGTCCCGTCCCGTCCCCGTTCTCACCTTCTCCTGTTTATCGACGACTGTATTCAGCCCACTGTCTTTTTGTTGTGTTAAAGCTATAAAATGCCGATTTGCACCGTAGCATTTGACAAATGATTGCGGTTTAATTTTGCAAGGTATTGGCCTATGTGAAAGTGTTTTGAAGGAACCCTTGAACACCTTACATGAAAATAACAAGGCTTAGATTATTACATAAATGACCTTAACTTGCTGATTCACAGGCCTTATTTATATCTTCAAAGGCCTTACCTATATTGCGAGAGGTCTCATTCACATCGTGGGGCGCCTATGTTGCATTATTGTAGGCCGCTAGTGAATGCAGGACGGCCTTTTTCAAATGCAATGTGGCCTGCTGTAAGAGTAGGGATGAGCTTCGACATTAGCGGTAGGGTGCACCAATGCCTGACGATGTCCACTCGATGCCCGCTACAGCTTGATGCCGCTACTTGAGGCCCCATCGGCGGCGCCCACACGTCTTGTTGCCGCATGATGACTGTCCGTAAATGGACGTCGACTTTGAATCGAGTGAGCGAGAAGCCGCGTCCCTATCCGGCTTACCTGCCGACAACTCTGCCATGTCGCCGACCACTTTCTCCGACCGATAGTCGCCGTCTCTATAGGCCGTGAGTCGCTGGCTAACCTGGAGGCCACAGAAGTCATGTTTGAGGACCTCATCCTCTGTGAGGGACTGGGAGCCCCGCTTCCCACCATCGAGTTCTGCAACAACCTTAGCATCGGCCCGTTCGAGCTCCTGCATCGGTCTCGATTTCTGCTCCAACAGGGCCAGTGTTGTGGGATGTTGCCCCTCTGGGGTGCAGCCGCGCCTTCTTCCACACCTTTAGACATATACGTTCTCCTGACCTAATGCCCTGCCTTCGCGAGGGATGGCCTCGTATCTGTGTCGAACTTGTCATCTTATGTTCACTCAGTGACAGAATCAGAGAGTAGGGCGAAGAATGTCTTGACCACTCGCATGTTAGAATTCCAGGACTGTAGTACAGAGCCGTGCACCCCATCCGCGTGGTAGAAACCCCAAGAAAAAGGAAAGACAAAAAGGGAAAACCGAAACCAAACTCCTGACAATGCTCCTTCTCCTCTTTCCTGCCCCTGCTTCCTCCCCCTAGTCCCATTCTGATGGTGGCATGGCGGTCGAGACCCAATGTCCACCGCCCTCCACTTGCGCCTACGATTCGAAGTGGTTCTCGGTCAAAACCAGGTCGGGTCGTGCCACGCCATCAACGAGAAGCCCGATGGTCAAATACCCAAACTCTTGATCCGGGCAAAACCTCAGAGACAGCCTCCAATTCTGCAAAGCCGGATCCGACGCCCAAGTGAAGGTGATATATTTGCTTTCGATGTTGCCCGTTGCGCAATGCACGACAAGCGAGCGTCGGCCCAGGGAAACTTCCGTGGCGAGACTCAGATCAAGAATTTGACATGTAGTGTGGTGAGTTTGGATGGGTTGTCCCTGTTTTCGGCACCCAGTTAGCTCCGCAAATTCAGATATCGTGCAATGCATTCACGTGCTGGGAGATGTTTCTGCCAAATACGAACCTCTATGGCCAAAGTGATGTTGCTGGCGCCTCGGCATTTGACAAAGAAGTGAGCGGGTGAGGTTCGTTGCACCAGGATGTTGGCTCTGTTGCGATTCCGGATGAGGTCGAGCGCAGAATGAGTGGCGGCGCCATTGGCAACTGCGAGCCATCTATAGCATCCACGAGTTAGTATGAGGTAGGACCGACCCATTGGGGGTTAGTTCGGATTCGTTGCGGGGATCCAGGGAACAGTGTCTTGCCTGAAGGTTGCTAATAGTTGGGTGGCCCAGCAGGGATAGGAAGGCCGCCTCTTGCTCCGAGACGTACGACGTGGAGATTGGTGAGCCAGGTGCCAATGCTTGGATGTTGATTGCCTCAACAGCTTCCTTCATACGTTTGCGGTCATCATGTCCCCAGCTCGCGGGAAAGGTGAAAGCAATATTGAACCGGATCTGGGCCTGATCCACCAATGGCACCAAGCTCCGCAGGTCCTTCAGCGGCTGGCGCAGCAGGGCGTGCAGAAAGATGGATGTCATTTTCTTGACTGTCATGGGGGCCCAAGCCCTGGAGGCCTCCTCAAAAATGGAGCTGGCGAACTCTCGGGGTTGCTCGTCTGCGTGGAGGAGAGCCAGCTTGAACCACTTGAGCGACGCTGGGTCTGAATGGTTGGGTTGCAGGATGGCTGTGCCGTCACTATCCATCACAAAGGCGGTGGCCACCTGGTAGCCGTCATTGTCGTCGATTTCGTCCAAAATTCTGAATGGTAGTAGAGGGGAAAAGGGTGTCGGCCCGCTCTGGAGCATGCTTGCGGATACCGCAGAGAAGCTGGTCCGTCCCAACGACAGGCGTTAGCTTAGCGAGACCCTGCCGCTGCTGCAACGCAAAGAAAGGCGTCTTCTACCTACCTTGATCCAAAGTCAACGCCGACAAAGAATTGGGTCATTTCCATAGTTGCACTAAGCACCATGTGGAGAGAGGCGATGATTTGTGGATGGAAGTGATGGGTGCACGAGAGAGTGGTTATGGCCAGGGGTTGAAGTAATTAATAGTGTTTGCTGATCGGCCTAACTTGCTCACCAAGGCTATATGGTGGCAGGAAACACCGCTAGCTTTATACAAAAACATTCCCTCACCCTCGTGCCCGAATTTAGGACGGAGAATCTTCCAGCTCTTGCTCATTGGCCAGCTCGAGACACAGACACCAAAGGGGCAGAAGGCTCAATAGCTCGCTAGCCTGTTCTACTTTGCTTAGGTAGTGTTTCTAAGAGAAACCAGAACATGTCGCCGCCCATCCCCATGCTACTAGGCACATTCCAGCCCTTCTAATAACCAAGATACCTCTGCGTCTGTTCTTTGTTTCCTTTGTCGGCTATAGTCTAGCGCGGGCCGGTTGGCCACTTTGCTTTGACTCAGCCCAAAACGCTTTGTTGGGGGAGAAGACGCCGTATGCGGCGGGAGCGGCGCCTGACACACAAAGGCAGTTCAGTACAAAGGACTGACGCAGGCTGCAGAGGGAAAATAAAAACGCAAATTGCATAACTTGCCTACCCATCAACTTCGGAGAGCTTTTCAGTCAGTTATTTCGGAACCACCCACAACTGAGAAAGTCGACAGCACACGCGGGCAATACAATGACCAGCAACAACGCGCTTCAGGTCAACGAAGGCTTGCAGGGGGACCCGCCGTACCTCACCAGAAAGGATGTGAAAGAGGACGAAGACTATGCGAAAATTGTCGCCGTATTGCCAAGCTCTCTTATGGGCGAGGCCCCACCTCCTCTCGGCTTGTTTGAGGAGTGGAAACAGTTGGGTAGAGCGGTCCGGAGCTTCGCCTTCTACATTATGGAGAATGCAGAGTGCCGACCGTGGGGCACTCTCAGCGCCAAGACGCGAGAGAAGCTGCTCGGGATTGCGCCAACGACGGCGAAGCGCTTCTGGGACGACGACTATGACGGCGACATCCTCATCGCCGCGTGGATCTGGCGCATCATCACCGACGACATCTTGTGCAACCCACGCCGATACGACACGCCTGTGTGGGAAGCCTTTGGCACGCTGGATGCAGCCCTGTCGCGCCGCGCAGGAACCCTTGACGGTGCCATCCATCCGCGGCCCCTCTCCAGCCTTACCACGAGCAACAAGAACGACGAGCACGGCGAGGTCCGCGACACCAGCCCTTTGATTGACACCCTTAACCCCGGCACTGGCACGAACAATAAGAACCACGAGCACGATGAGGCCCGCCACATCAGCCCTTTGATTGGCACCCTTAACCCGGCACTGGCACGAACAACAAGAACGACGAGCACGGCGAGGTCTGCGACACCAGCCTTGCGAATGGCGCCCTTAACAGGGTTTTCGGCGGCCATGGAAACCTGGACTCCTACTTTCTCGAGTATCGGTACCACCAGTGGCGGGCCCTCACCTACGGCATGCTGCGCCGTGACGAGGCAGTCCCGCACGCTTCGCCCGACCGCCTCACCCGCGCCATTGTCAAGGACGTGACGGCAGCCTTCGACTTCGACCAAGATTCTCTGGACGGCACTTTAGAAACGACCGCAGCCAAAATCGCCGCACTAGCCGTCGAGGTCGATCGCTACCTTCTCATCGCAACAGGCAACTCCATGGTCACATACCGCCTGCTGGGTCGCACCGAGGGCGATATAATTGGCCGCCCTTTCCGCAAGTCCGCTGCGCTTCACAGGTGCGACGGGGCCTTGGCCGAGGGCCGCCCGATCGATATGGTGGTGGCTCCAGGCATCTTCTCAACTGGTATCCTAATTCCGACTGTGAACGAGAACTTGGCCTGGAACTGGGTCGGCTCATGGTTCGCTCCCATTCAAGTGTGCGTGGATCATTACAACTGCATGTCAGCAGAGTCTGTTCCGGCTACAAACCCAGAGCGGTGAGAATCTACGGCAGGACTGTGTACCAGGAAGCGCGCCAGAGCCGAAGCCGCCGAGGAGAAGGAAAACACCGCGAGTGGGGTCCAGGAGGAGGAAAACACAAGGGCAAAGGGCAGAACAAAGCCGAAGTCGAAACCGAAGCGGAAGGCAGCGACAAGGGGAAGAAGAAGGAGCTCGTACATGGGACTGCACGCGAGTATGCTTCTCTATGACAGCAAATCGACTCAAACTGACAGTGATACAGATACTTGATCCGTACGAAATTTATCAGCCCCCGGGAGGTCGACTACTCTCTCGCTATGTTAAGCATGTCCTACCTTTCTCTTCCTCAAGCCCACAAGAATAGGAGCGAGGATGATATCGAGGTGGACCTGGTTGAAAGAATTCATCCTTTCTACGACTATGCTTCGACATGCTGGGTCATGCATCTTCAGAGTAGAATGGCGGACCTCGAGCCCGGAGAAAGACTTGACCAGCCACAAGAAACTCTCGAGATCTTCATCGAGGCACATTGGTCATCGACGCACAAAAGCTTACCAGAGCTGGAACGAATCGAGAAGGCCTTCTCGCCTCTCCGAAAGTCCGAGTTATTCGATAAAATAACAAAAGCAGCCGGCTGGGCTAGAAAGCAAACAGGGGAGCACGGTCAAGGCCCGACTCCAGACGAAGCCCTCGATCTCTAGCAAGTAACCTCAAATATTCGGACCGTTTAGAACGCATGCACAAGCATGGCCGCAACACCCCCGCCATGCAGAAGTTCTACGGCAAAAACTGGTTCAAATGCCCGCGTGTTAACTGCTTTTCCTACCATCACGGCTTCCCCACAGCGACACAACGCGACACCCACATCAACCGGCATGACCGACCCTTTCACTGTTTTGTGGCCGCCTGCCCTTGGAAGCTTTTTTGGCGTCGCGGCTGAGGACGAGCTGAAGATACATCTCTTCAAGTACCACGGCATCGACATGTTCACTGGGGACGACGATGACGACGGCAAGTTCCTAGATCCACCTAAGGAGAAGGCAGGCAGCACGGCCAAAGCTCCAGCCACATTCCAATGCGACCTGTGCGACAAGAAGTTCACGCGCAATCACAACCTAAAGTCACACCGTCGAACACACGAGGGCATCAAGCCATTCGGGTGCAGCATGTGCGCCGAGCGCTGCACCCGCAAACCCGACTGCGGCAGACACGAGCGCAGCCACGGCGACAAGAAGTTTACTTGCGTCGGTCCCTTACAGGACGGAGGCACCTAGGGCTGTCGAGCAACGTTCGCGCGAGCTGACAAGCTGGCTGACCATTTGAGGAGTAAGAACGGGCAGAAGTGCTTGAGGCCTTTAGTCCTGGAGAAGCTGAAGGTGGGGGTGGACGACTTGGGGAACATCTTTGGGGATCAGGTTAGCGAGAATGCGGATGCGTTGCTTGCTGCTGGAAAGACACTGCCGTCGTTTAGGGAATTTCTAGCGCTCTGTAGGGTTGATAAGTCGGCTATTGATTTGGGGACAGAGAGCGGGGGTAGTGGGTTGCCTGAGGGGGAGAAGGACGCAGAGGAAGGAGGTGTTATGATTTGAGATGATGAAAAGAGAAAAGCTGGCATTCAGCATAAGGCTCTTCAGGAGCCTAGCAAGGCAAAAAAGAAGACCCAGCCCGGAATTAAACCAGTGCCTTGGAGAAGAGGAGCCGCGCAGACATGCGCTACCTAATGTAGGAGGTAGCGTGTCCGGGTGGTGAACTGTCGTGAAAATAAGTTGGCGAGTGTCGGGATTAAACAGACAAGCTGTTGAAGCTTGTTGCGAGGGCGCTCCAATGAGCTCCTCAACTCCATGTGCTGACCACTACCAGGCCTTTGTTGAATTAACAGTTGGTTGATTTTGCCCATAGACCAGGTAGTCCAGGGCTGGACAGCTGGCAAGACTGGCAGACCCAAAGATGGGATGAATTCCGGTTGTCCGTTCCTTCCTTTTTGGGATTGGTCTATCTTATCATCACGTCTTGAAATTTTCTTCGCGGAGTTAAAGACCTCCCGCCTATTTACCCACGCCTCTCCTGCATCACCTCTGTTTGTGGACGAAGAACTGGCCCCAGTTGTTGAGGCAATTATATGGACGTTGCATTTACTTGCGAAACTTGATTGTCGTGTTGAGCAGCATTGGATTCCCGGCCACAACCATTTCATCTGGCCTCACAACTTTGTTGATCTTTTGTCCCGAGATATGTATTCTGGGCGCACGGATGCGTGTGCGATTGGCGATGGGGGCCGTGATTGGATATTTGATGGCGCGGTTGAATGGGAGGAGTCAATAGTATCGCAGCTGGACTGCGTGCTCTCGGAGGGAGGAAGACGATGACGGAGACTACGACTTGGAAGGGTAAAAATATGTCAGATTACCTGTTGTAGGTTCAACTTCCTCCCTTCTCTTCTGTTGCACCAGCATTCTCAGACGATGGCGAGTACCTAAGCTCCTTTTGCTGATAAGTTCTAGTGCTGCGTGAAGGAGTATCATCTTGTATAGATGGAAGCCACGATACCCTGTTGAGATATTTCGTGGCGCTCCGATTCTGGTAACCTTATCCCCAATGGGTTGCCTCAGTCAGCAGTGAAAACCTGTCCGGAACTTTCGCTAAGAACACCGTCCACAAACACGCAGCTCCCGCACCTAATCGAATCGAGCAACCCGCCCCACCATCAGAGGAAAATAACCTGGAAAACCACCACCCTGTGTGCATATGCAGATGAACCCTTCCAAACCCACGCCCTGCCATTGGCGTGTTGGTCCTGACATCTGCACGGGAAACGCATCCGTGGCGCTTCCGCCAAAGCACCTCGCCAGCCGCGGATAGCAACGTACATCACCCGCCCCCACCAAAATCCCCCAACTGCCATGACATCCATTCCCCGCGACACCATGCGAATAAAGCTCCTCGCGGTCCGCTCCCGCCCGTCTGCAACGCTTCCTTCGGCCCTTGGCGACTAACCTCTTCGCAACTAGACCTCTCACCATCCAGCCATCCAGCATGGCCGACACCCCCGCCGTCCTCGACGCCAGCCTCATCCCGCGCGACGACAGCAGCAGCAGCTATGACGAATCCCTCGCCTCCTCCACCACCTCCGTAACCGACAGCGTCTTCGAATACCGCAAGCTCCACGGCCGCCCCTACAAAGTCTCCGAAACCACCGAATACTGGGCCCCCGTCGACGCAGCTCAGAACGACGCCTTTGACGTCCTCCACAACGTGCACCTGATTGTCGCAGGCAACAAACTGTTCCAGTCCCCGCTTGGTCCTGACCTCGGAAAGGTCCTCGACATCGGTACCGGCACGGGCGTGTGGGCCGTCGATCTTGCGCACCAGTACCCCACCGCCTCCGTGACAGGCACGGACATCACCGCCGTGCAGCCCGCGTGGGTGCCGCCCAACGCTAGCTTCGTCGTTGAGGACTGCCTGCTCGAGTGGAGCTGGCCGCCGAACCACTTCGACTTCATCCACCTGCGCGCGCTGTACGGATGCGTTCCCGACTGGGAGGCCCTCTACGCGCAGGCATTCCGCCACGTCAAGCCCGGCGGGTGGTTTGAGCACGTCGAGCGGGAATGCAGGCTGCAATCAGACTACACCCCCATCCCCACAGACCACGTCTTCAACAAGTGGGCCGACCTATTCTACACCGGCGGGGAGAAAACCGGCCGGTCATTCGCCATTGCTGAGGGCCACCAGATGAAGGACCTCATGGAGAAGGTGGGGTTTGTGGACGTGCACGAGAGGAAGTTCAAGATGCCGATGCATGGGTGGGCGAGGAATTCAGAGCTGAAAAATGCCGGGTATCAGGGACAGCTGGCGCTGGATCAGAGTCTGGATGGGCTGAGTACGTTTTTGTTCACGCAGGTGCATGGCTGGTCGCGGGAGGAGGCGGTGGCGTTTACGGAGGCGTTTCGGAAGGAGTCGAGGAAGATTTCGAACTATGCGTGGATTTGGAAGTGAGTTCACTATTCGGTCCTGGTGATGAGATGAGGTGAGATGAGGGTTTGGAGGAGAATGAATGCTAACTTTGCGTAGGACGATTGTTTGGGGGCGGAAACCTGTTTAGAGATTGGGGCTTTGGGTACAGGGGGAAGCTAATTGGGATCTTGGATAAGGTTAATGTGACATGCATGAGAGTATGGCATGAATTCTGGATGAGAGCGCTGCATATTTGTTTCCAGGATGCAAATATCTTTTTTATTTTCATTAATTTAACGCGATGGGGTTTCACAGCCCTCTTCCTCCTTAACGAGGATATCAAGCTACCTCCGTTGCCGTCTACATTCCCTAAATTGGGAACGCCGGTACGTTAATGATCGTGCTGGTTCCGAAAGCAACATTAGGCACACCTTCTGGCCGCAGTCGAATACAATCAAATGCGCTCATGTATGCGTCTCGTGGCGTCCCTAACCTCCGAAGGCTACAACGTCGATATTAAAAGAAGAATTAGTTCATCTGCTGATGGTCGGTATATCATGTTTGCTGCCAGATACGCCAGTTGCTGAGGTGGGTTACACACGACTAGTTTGTTTACTTTGTCATTCAGGGGTTGGTGTCACAAGTGACAGTCTCCACAAAGACACAAAAGATGAGAACCTAGAATCCTCAACAAAATCCCCAGGAAGATTAAACTCTAATTAGATACACTCAGGCCAACCACGAACTCTCTAAACTCCTCTCGCTTCTTCGTATGTCCACTCTATGAGTACATATGTACAGGTATGACTGAAACAGGTATGACTGAATAACCGGCAGGACTCCGCAGCAATGCGTAGGTTCCCCCCTTAAAGAAACAGGCAGTCAGTCTGGTCAGTCTTGACAACATTGGCAAGGTTACTTCCGAGGACGCCAGCGCGCGCGATCCAAGCCTACATGGCATGTTAGCATAATCTCATCAATCATCATCCCATACCGGACACAAAATTCGAGTGCGTGTGACTTACATCAATGACCTCCGGCTTAGGGTGCTGCTCCCTGCTCAGGATGAACAGCGTCGTAAAGTTATTCGACTGCACGAGCGAGAACTCGCCGGTGTAATCTATATCCCCATCCGCATTAGTCCCCGATTCCCAAAACCCCTCCCCCTCCCAGAAGAAAACTCACCCTGAACAATATAATTCGGCCCCGGACAATCCGGCGCCCTCTCCCCTGGAAACTGCACCTGAAATACGCCATCGGCACCATACTGCGCCCCGACGGGGGTCGCCGTGCCCACAATACTGATAGGCCGCGTTCCCACCTGGCACGTATTGTTGACGCTCACGGAGCCGTTGTCGTTGAGGCCGTACAGCGCCGAGGTGCACTTGCAGTCGCGGCTGTAGGGGGCGATGGTGCCCGCGACTTGGTACCAGCGGCCGATGTAGGACTTGAGCTGGAAGCCGGGGTCAGGCTGGGGGTAGTAGCAGGAGCCGTCCCAGAGGGTGGGGACGGCGTTCTTGGCCGCGGCTGCGAGGCCGGTGAGGGTGGAGAGGAGGGTGAATGAGCGCATGGTGGCGGTGGTGCGGTGGTGGAATGGGTTGGCAAGGTGTTGAGGATGGTGATCGAGAGATGAGGGTAGAGTGAGTGGCTGCTGAGTGTTGCTGGATGTGGTGAGATTGTCAACGACGACGCGTCGCCTTTATATCCCGAGGTAGAATCTAGAATTTCCTCTGGTCGACCGGATCGCGTACCATCATACTACCATCATACTCGGTACATGCGACGGCATCACCAGGCACGCCCGGAGATGCCGTTGAATAATGATGACCATGCCAATACTTGCGGCGACAAATCCTCGCTTCGACACCGAGGGTGATGATGGAGTTGTTCCTAATAACCAGGAATCAAAGTGCCAAGCCGGCAGATCATCACATTGACCCGCCCACCCGCTGCTGCTGAGCCGATCGCACATGGCCGCCGATGCGCCGCATGCGGGGCCGATCTGGCAATCGGGACGAGAGACGAGAGATCACAGCATAGGGAGCATCGCCCCTGGCTGACCAAAAACCGCCCCATTGCGGAAAATTGAAAAGTCGTACTGTCGCTACCACTGATACTACGCAATAAATCGCTGCTCGCTTTGAAGTACATGACAAAGACATCGGTAATACCTGCTGCTGTTCATCCCCCCCCATCCACCCGACGCTTAACAACATTTTACTAAGGCGTCCACGTAGGTGGCGCAAAGGCCTACAAGTGTTAGTGCCACCGGCAAACTGGCAGCGACCTCACTAGCAGCACGCCCATTCGACGGCTCGAGTGGCAGAAGGTCCCCGTATTTGTTGTGGACCTGCACGAATGCAGCGAGTTCACATTCGTCAAGTTTGAGGTAATGTGACGGCCAAGTCCATGTCTTGTCGTCAAGGCGGTTGAGGCTTGAGAGATCCTCGGGCTTCTCAATGTCCTCGTTCCAGCTCAAGTGCTCCCTTTTCCAGCTCCACCCGACCAAGCTTTGTCCTTCCCACGGCTTCCCCCATCTTTCAACCCAATCGCCTCGCTTTTGCCATAGTTTATAGATCTTCCGGTCCGTGCCGTATTTGTCGAAGATTGAGATGTCCACCTCAGGAAGAATTCCCGATACCGGAGTGCTTACCGGAGAGCCTCATGGTCCTCGAGCGTACCCGGGGGGGAGGCGCAAACTTCTCACAAATTCCTCGCAGCATTGCAACCCAAACAAGAACCAGGGACGATTGACAAGGAAGGAGTCACCTTCGCTCCTCGGCGGCCACTTCTTCTCGGAGCTCCGACAACCAAAAACACGCCGGTTTTTGGTGTAGTAACCTTCTTCGTTCCAGCGCAGTCCCTGGCGTGACGAAACCGCCCTGGTAACAGGGTCGAAGTGACGGCGTGCAGCTTCCGCGGGGTGAAGTGGTGGTCTGTTTCTTAAAGAAGCCACGGAATATTGCCAGGGCCAAACCCACCCTCCGGAGTCGTCTTTTGGGTCCTTGAACTCGGTGCCTTCAAGCTTTCCGGGAATGCCCCAGTTATCATTATCCCAGACTTTCATCTTCTCCCAAAACCTCCTGATGTTGCGCCGAGCGATAATGTTGATGCGCTCGCGACCAGCAGATGCGTTCTTTGAGTCCCCTTTATTGTTTCCTGCCGGTTCCGACAAGCCAACAAAGAACTTCACAGCTGGGGTTCCCTTATTTCGAACCCACTCTTCTGCGCGAAACCTTTCGAGTGTTACCTCCTCTCGATAGCGCTCGCCTGGACTAAATATTCAGTCGCGATACATGAGAAAACGCTCGATGCCGTGTAACTCACCCTCATGTAGTGGCCATTCAAACGGTTCTTGCCACGTTGGCGGTCTGTTGTGCCGTACTTCCCGCATCTGTATGACCTTCTCGTCCTGCTCGTCCTGCTCGTCGTCCAGTTACCTGAGCACTTCTTCTCTCCTCAGTCTGTCATCCTGGTCCCGCTGCTCGTCCCGGTTCTCTTCCTGGACCTTGCCTTGGTACTCGTACGGTGGCAAAACGTTTCTGCCAAAGCGTTCGTCTTCGAGGAACTTAGTATGAGATGTTGCAAATGTGGGATGATGCATGCAGTCAGTGCTCTGCCGAATCGTAACTGGTCGTGGCCCGTCCAGGCACAAGCGAGGTGTCCTGTGACACTGGTTCTCAACATCCTTCCGCGTAGTTGCCTGTTAATGCAATGGGCGCGGTAGTCTGGATCGTCAACGAGGACTTTCAGGTATGTATTGAAATCCTGTAGCTGCTCCTAGAAACCTCGGTCGCCGTGGATTTGGTGAGGCTCGCCTCGTTGCCCTGAGTGTGGCGAGGATACCAGCGGTCTGGACAGGTCTGGAGAAGGAGGCGCACTTATCCCCAATAGACTGTCGCCCAGGGAATATGTACTGTCGTTCGAGGAATATGAACTGTCAGACGCGTCTGGGGAGGCAGAAGCAGGTGCCCCTAATTCGCTGCCGTCCGGGGAATTTGGAGGCGAATATGAATTGCCGTCGGAGGAGTATTGCCATGAACTGTCGCCTGAGGAATAATATCTGTCGGGCAAGGAAACAAATTGGTCGTACAGGCCGTCTATACAGGGGCTGATACTGAGCAGATGAAGTGTTAACGTGATGGATCAATGTTTGCCCAGGCGCAGAGAGAGACGGATAGTGTTAATTGGGTCTGAAAACATTTCCGCTGCTGCCAACCAAACTTGCCTGCCCCCATGGAAGAGCTTTCATTTTGGCGAGTTCTGGCGGGAAACGGCGTTGCCAGTGGCCCGAGGAAAGTCGAGCGCAGAAGACTTACCAACCCTGCTTCCCCCGCCGTTGTCAGCGTCAGTTGGGTGGCAGCCAGACAACCTGCAATTTTGTGTCATGTAGGTATCTAATGATACACAATCACGAAGTGGCAAGAAAGGTATCCCATCCGTCTACTCCCTCGTGCCTTCCTCTCCGCAGCCAAGAATCAGGCGCTGCATGGGAAAAGAAACCGAACCGCGCCGCCGCGCTGCGTAGGTAATCAGCTGAAAAGTCCGAACGGAGCGCTGAATTTGTGCTTGGTTGAAACTGGCAAAGCGAGCGGGAGTGAAGGGGGATTCATCGGCTCCCTACTGGCCCTTGACTTCTTTACGGAGATGGCCGTGGCTTACGAACCGTAAGACGACGAGGAGAAGAACCTTTCAGACAAGAACAGAGCGGCCGATATCTGCGTGTCACATGTCTTTTCTCGCTGGACATGTGCACATTGAGGAAGTCTATGAGGTGATCACGACGAAAATAATTAACAAACAGTCTGCTCTTATTCGTTGAGGTTCCAGATTATCCGGCAGCTCCCGAATACCTTGCATGACCAGAGTCGTCTGTCAGAATTTACACAAAATCAGGGGTATCAACCACTCATTAACTCTAATGCCTTCCGACCTGACTGGACAACTGGCGGCTTTGCAGCGTCTCCCCGTCTTCTTGGAGCTTACCCAAATGCCCCAAGATCGCCATTCCGGCTCCTCCGGTCCCGCTAGCGGCAGACAAGCACAGATCATGAATGATGGTCGTGACGATGTAGTCTGCTAACTCTCTGTCCTCACGACGTTCTTCCTTCTCCAATCGAAACCTTTCGTCCTTTGGCATATCCTTCCGCCTCATGCTTTTGATCTCAGCTACGGTATGCTGCAAAACAGCTTCGGGGCCCCTATTTCGGGGCATCTCATGCTCAGGCCTGCGGACGTATCGCCGTGTGACATCGGTCGCACCATCCCGCGAGAAGGCTATACAGTAGCTCAATTTCCTACCCCAGACTGATGGCCTGTTAGCTCTTGGGTGCATATCTGGGGTATGAGTGCTGACTAACCTTGGGTGTAGAGTAAGGGGTTGTCCCATGCTTCCTCGCATACGTCAACGTGTACCCACCTGCGCTGATGCTCCGAGTAGACCTCAGTCCAGATGTGATCTTCGGCGTTCCATACCCACCGAGCCCTTGACCCGACAGCCCTGCATAACATGGTGAAGCAGGTCGCCCACTCGCCCACACGGCCTCGCTTGGTTTGCATGAGCTTCCACACATCCGAGTACCGGGGAAAACGCTCTATTGCCGAGCAGAAAGGGTTGCTGCATCGATATATCTCAACTCGCATCGCGCCGCATGCCCGTTCTTCAGCTGTCGGCGGGGCGTCGCCGTTGGGTGCGGTGGACGCGAAACAAACACTGCATGGCGGATTGTTCACCCATTGGAAGAAATACCGCCTGAACCAGCGCAGCAACGCCCGAATGACGCAGTCTTGGTAGCCCCATTCAGGCCGGAATTTCGGCCCCAGAGATGCTGCTTGGGCTTGGAAAACCGCAAACTCTTCGTCTGCTTCAGGGTATATCCTCTCTAACGGTACTTTCTCAAGCGCTTCGTCTAGTAGGCCGGGGTTCTCGTACCTGAGAGGCGTTTGGCTGAGTGCAAGGAGCATGGAACGGAATCGCCGAGAGGCCCAATCGTTCTCAACCGGTCGTTCGGGAAGGATCCTACGGATATGAGGGTTGTACGGGGGTGGGTCGCGGCCGTTTGAAACTGGGAGGTTTGACCCAAGGTTGAGATTGTTGACGAAAGAAACAGTGTTCTTTTCACTGATGAGTTTCTGGAAGCGTTTTTTGAGGTTCCGAGCCCAAACCTCGACCGTTGGCTCCGGGAGACGAGGCCGCTCCTCGAGTCGGCATTCGATGTCTGCGAAGACGGCCTGGAATGGTACTATGATCGCCGTGCCTACGGTCGGTGAGCCGGCGATGATGTGGCCGTACAGTTCTCCAGTCTCCGCATCGATGACCCACGCACCGCAATCGCCTACCTCGAGCGGCAATTCAAAGGATACGCTCATGGTGACCTGAAAGTGCGTGCTCTGTGACGAACGGCTATAGATCGGGGTCCCTGACAATGCTCCCACCAAGACACCTCGAGGGGTGGCGCACAAGACTCTCGCTTCTTTTGGCTTTGCACCTGACAAAGCCTCGACCAAAACTCTGGTGTTCTTCCCAGGATGATGAGGATCGATAATCTCGGTTGCTCGCTTGTGAGGTGGGTGAAGGACCTTTATGAGAGCGTAGTCGAGGCCAGGGTGTAATTGAGGTTCATCCAACGAGTTGAGAAAAGGCGCTCCCAGGCCCACATTGTCTGGCGCCATAACCGGGGGTTGCAACTCACGGCCTATACCAGCCCCTGAGCGGCAATGCTCTCCGAGAGGTGTCGGAACACTATCCCCTGTGCTTTCAGGCCCAAGCCCAGTATCGGCGTCGAGGTCGCTTGCGTCAAAGCCGTCGATTTCGATCTCAATGCCGTCACCCTCCTGGACGTCCTCGGAGGACATTCCATACCTTGGAGCCTCGAAAACGTGCGCAGCTGTAGTGTAGTAAAAGTTGTCGCGTATCTGAATGACCCCGCCGATCGTCGCATGCGAATTGCCGACGGATATCATCATACCGCTGCAGGAGGTACTGTCCCGGTCGGCGGCGTTGACCTTGGCATAGCATTGCTGACCAGGAAAGCCCCTAGATGCTAGCGGAACAAGCTGTTCAAAGCCCGGGGCCTTGGACATATGACCTGTCTTCATGCCACGATAGCCATCCAAGAGGCCGCTCTCAACGATGACCTTCCTGACCTCCTTGCGGTGGGCGGCGACTTCGCAGCAAAAGAGAATGGTAGGGCTGGCGCTTTGCTGAGTTTTCCCACACATGTAAATCGACCATGTGACCCAGCTGGAGATGGGATCGACTGATCTGTCGAGATAGATCTTGATCTTGGGGGCGATCTCGTTGAATGCGTCCCTTGCTGGGCCCTGGGCTTCCCAACACGAGATCTTGCCAACCTTGCATATCAATCGACCGGTTGAGAGCTGCGGATCGGGCCATGTTGCGCTTCCCTTCTCTGGCCATTTTCCAGTCAAAAAGCTAGAGAGGCCGGTTGTCGCTTGCGGTAGCAGGTCGTCATGTCGAAAAGTGGTCGCCATCCTGAATCCCGTCTCGTCCTGTAAGTCTTGGGCTGTCAGCGTTCATCTGGTGGTTCGTTTTGCGCCTTTCGTTTTAGCGGCTTTCGGATGACTTCGAGACCTGGAAACGCTCATCGTGTAAGAAGCTTGGTACGGATGGAGGACATCCATGATAAGGGAAAGTCTCGGAGCTTTTTGCAATTGGCGAACTGTGCATGCGCAGTTTGATGGCGGGTATTCGTCCTTGGGGGCGGGAACGCGCAGCGTTGGTGACGCGGCCTCCACACACATCGCTGACGCACTCCCCATGGCTCGGGAGGCCGAAGCCCCTCATTTTCAGCCCCACCTTTCCCGGGCACCCGTGCAGCTGGGTCGGAAGCTCGCTGGTTGGCGGCCTTTGTGAGGCAGCATCAGCATCATGGCGCTGTGCACTGCACAGACGCGTCATTGAAGCCGACGGAATGGAGAGGGCTGAGCCACAGCGCCAAGCGGCATCCGAGGCAAGCCTCAGGGGACAATGATAATCTGCTGTATCCGTGGCTCAAGGAGTCAGTTAATTTGCGTGACGCATGCCTTTGATTTGCAGAAAATGGAGTCAGAGACTTTGGTAAGTATGATCCTCGGGCAGAGCATCCAAGTTCTGGACAGCCCTGTCTCCCAACTCACAAAAAACACCATCTTTTCCCACCTCTGGGGCGGCCGCACCACCACATCCGCAACCGGCCAACGACTCTGCGGCTCCGATCCCGACGCAATCGATCTCGACGCATACTGGACCTATTACACCAAAGAATGCAGCAACGCTCTGCACGACAGCGGCCGCCATGTCGCAACAAGAACACACGCAGACATCATCGACTGTGTCTCCATGCTCAGAAGCGGCATGCTCCGCGATGACATCAAATCCGCCCTACACTCCAGGCTGAGCTCACGGCACACCAACGAGGACGAAATGCTCGACAACTCGATTGACCTAGCCGCAAGCCTTCTCCTGATGGCCAACTTCGGATCATATTCGTATGGATTCTCCGGCCAAAGCAGTGTATGCTGGAACAAGGGCTCACTACAGGAGTTTCTACAGAGGTACTTCGAACCCGAAAGAAAGCTCGCCAACGAGAACGTGAAGCTCGAAAAGATCTTCAAGGCCAGCAACCTCGACCGCATTGCGGGGCTCGAAATTGTGTGGACGGACAATCTGGCGGATCACCTGCGGATGACGGACGACGACAAGCGAGTGCATATTTTTCATCATGCCTCATTTCTTGAGGCTCAGAGGACCAGTGTTAATAGCCTGCTGCCGGACGGGCTTGCGGAAGAAACAATGCGGACGCTGGCGCTTCTCTGTCCTACATGCGATGTGGAAACTAAACAGTGGATGTCTGGACCGAGGCATGAGGGGTTAGATAAAAGGATAAGTCAATGCGGACGGCTGAAGACGGATAATCGACGGGTTGACAGATTTGTATTCTGGAGAGACCGGTTGGTCATGCTGAAGCAGGCATTTGACGAGGCCCAGCCCAAGACGATCCGACAATGGTGGTATGACTCACGGAATGGTGTGCAATGGTATACGTTCTGGGTTGCTGTCCTCGTGCTGCTACTGACGGTGGTTTTTGGGTTAGTGCAGAGCATCGAGGGGGCGCTCCAGGTGTATGTCTCGTTCAAGACACTAGACGTGGACAGAGGGAGTTCAGCTGAAAGTCTGATACAATAATGAAAGCTCGCTGACGGCAAAGTTATGGACAAATCTAACAAACCTCATCACATAATCATTGGGTTGTGAGCTTGTGTCACTGGCTAACGGGTGTAGGTCATGAATAAAAGCTACCAAAAAATGGCACGGGATGACGCGCGGGCATGGCGGAAGTTGCTTTACTAGATAGCTATGATTGTGTTTGCGATGTCAGATAATAAGTATAGATCACGTATGTAATCTGTGAAAAGAAAAAGCTAGTAATTGGTAGAATGCTTGTACGTGTTAGCCGGTATTTTGACCTTAAAAAGTTTAAGTTAGTTTTATGGGGGACCGGCTAACAGACAAATAGCTAATTGGACATGGGAATGTAATATGAGCTCAGTGATGGGTTCAGGCGCGAGTTGCAGGCAACATCGAAAACACCAAAAACCGCAACATCAGGGCACTCAGAACCACTACCGCAACACAGCACAGTACAGTAAAGACATTTAACAAAAGGATATAATATACTTCTACAGAGAAAAAATGATACATCTAAACATCTATATTCACAAGATGACCAATGCCTGCCAATCCAATCCAAGCTAAATCCAAAATAGCATCCAAAGAAAAAGCCCCGAGACTCTTGTCTAATCCCGAGTACAGCCGATTTATAGAGAATACTCCAGGTCACATGCATCACGTCATACTTATATTACTTAGTTCTTCCCCCGCCCGGTCATGCCGCTTTACGGTTTTGAAACCTGTTCCTTCCGGAAGAACTTGAAGAATCCGATGGGGATGATTAACTGGAATCCCAGACATACCCAAAACCACGGACTAGCAACGCCGGGCATGATACCCTGCGAGAAATCCGGGAATGTCGTGTTGGGCGATAGTGCGTTAGGGCTCGTGGCCCGGGCCAACATGGTGAAGGCGCTGCCGATCACCTGGGCGCCGAGGAGGACGGTCATGACGTGATGTCTGGTGAGTGTCGCTAACAGCATCATACCCAGCCCCACGCCCTGGATGTTGTCTAGAAGGCCCAGATACAGCCACAGGCAGCGGGACAGGACAGCTTGGCCCAGAGGGGTTCCTCCCCAGGGTAAGTACCAACCGAGCCCACTCGTAGCCCAGAACTCTTGAGCCCAGCGAGGCGCGCAAAGACCGATGGCAAAGATCGGGAGCAGCCACGTGTGCTCGTCCGAAAAGTAAGAAAACCCGTACAAGACGATTGACCACACCACCACGAAGAAGCCAAGCGCCAGCAGGAATACACCCCAGCCAGGAATGAACTGCGAGGCGAAAAGGAACTGCCAGCTTCGGCCGTAGGGAGCTGAGAGCCAATAGTTCTGGAGGATGATCATGACGAAGAACCACGGTACGATCTTGCGGCGGTACAGCGAAATGTAGAATCCGGGTATTTGAGCGGGAGCTTGGCGATAAAAGTCGGGAAGCCCTAGGAACAGAACGATGCCGATCGCCCAAGCAAATACAGCAATGGGAATGCAGACCACTATGGCCTGTGGAATATCGCTGTTGCCCAGGAAGGTTGTCGCCGTAGTATCTTGGTTTGCCACAACTGAACCCCAGTACCAGAGAGCAAGACTGTAGACTTGTGCTACGCCGCTCACCGAGAGGGCTCTGGTGATCCATTGCTTTGTGGGGGCGCCGCCTGCAATTAAAATATTAGCTGATGTTATCATACGAGGGGTTAAGTGACGCGTGGCTTGCCTTCGTCGCCAAAGTTCAACGCAAAGGCCAGGGCACCGCTACTCGCACCAGCTGCATAGAAGCAAGTGGCTACATTGGTGATTGCGTCTTCAACCTTCCAGTCGGCGCAGAAAGGAGCTATACCGAGGAAGAGGAAGGCCAGGCCGAAGAAGATCCAAGGTGCAGAGAGAGCGTAGACCGACTTGAAGTTGCGCTCCATGGCCCACCAGAGAATTGAGGTGCCCATGTATGTTACGGCAACCATGTACAGTTTCTCCGGCGTCTGGTTGGTCTCTCCAGAAAGGAGAACAATCTGATAAGAGTTGACCGAGATAACCTGGCCGAAGGCGAGGAGGAAGGAGTAAATAGGCCAATCACCGAGGCGAATGGATAGGAGTCTAGTAGAAAGATCTCTGTTAGTCACACAAATATTTCAACACTTGTGAGAGGAAGAACATACTTCTTCAGGCCCGTTGGCGCCTGGTAGCCATCGCCCAACAGAAACTCGTCGTCGACGTGGTCATCTGATGGGGGCGACAGCTCAAAAACCGATCTTGCCAGCCCGCTGGGTGTCGTGCTGCGATATCTTGTGCGGCCACGGCTTACCACAGACTCGTTGCGGTCACCATTCCTCGAACTCGGCCTGCTGTTTGTCGCGCTCCTTAGTCGGCTTGAGTCTCTGGTGCGGCCTAGCTTTGCATCTCTGTATCGTGAAAACCACTCCTTCTCGCTCCTCTTGATAAAGGCCTCGATGCACATGTCGTTGGTCGAGTTGGCAGCGGAAAGCTCGTCGAGCATTTCGTCGAACTCGGCGTAGTACTCTCCGTTGGTGTCATTGAAGAACTGGTCGACCTGCTGCAGCTTCAAGTCATGTCGGTCACCCACAACATCGGGGAGACTGAGCAGACTGCTGTTGCGGTGCGCCATGAAGGCCGGGCGAGGGAAGCCGAGCCCGCCTTCAGGTGGGAAAACAGCCGATGCCATGCCACCGTTCTGCGCACGCATTGCAAAGCTGTCGACGCTTATAGTACTGTCCCTTGCAGCCGAGTTGGAGTAAAAGGGAGAAGCTCCTATTGTGCTAGCGATCGATGCGCGGGGAGAGTTAGTCCTCGGGCCGCCTGCCCATGGGGTCATGGGCGTTTGGAGGCCTGGCGAGGTGAGGTCTCTCGGGGTTCCAGCGCGGGACACCTGGGCAGGTGACATGAGGGCGGCGTCGCTGGCAGGGCTGAGAATGGTGACTGGTCCATGCTCAAGGTAGCTGGTATGACTACTGCGGGAGGACGGCCGTGTTTGGACGAGACCTGCGCTGACGACCTCGAACTTCTTCTTCTTCGCTTCTTTGTGATGAACCTTGATCGACTGGCTGTAAAGCTCGTCAAGTTGCTTCACCCATTGTGCAACTGGGAAGCGCTGCTTCGCGCTCCACGCTCTCATCAGCTGTCTCTTTGTGGTCCTGTAGAAGTTGTAGGTCAGCACGGTCTGTTCGCACGTTGGGCCAAATGGGTGATCACTTACTTGCACTCCAGAGCCGAGACGATTGCCAGTCTAAACTGTTGAAGCAAATGGGACGGGCTCATGGATTCGACGGGGTACCAGAAGCCGGGCATCTGGCCCAGTCCGCCGACACGAGCTCCTACACCGAGGGCGCCCTTTCTTCCGAACTCCACCGCAACCAAACCGAAGGGCTCATCGCGGGATGGGATGAGGGCAAATTCCGCACCGCTGAAAATATAAGGGGGCAGCTGTGTGAACTCTGGCTTGCTGAAAACCCGCCTGGGGTACTTCTGCATCAGCTTCTCCAACTTCAGAGCTGCGAATCGTCCATAAAGGTCGATGATGGGGCCGACACAGATCAGTTGGGTCGTCGGATACTTCTCAAGGATGCTGGGGAAGATATCTGCGATCAAATCAACACCCTTCTGCAAACTCCAGCGACCCACGAAGACAAAAAGCTCGGCGTTAGGGTTGATGTCAAGTCCGGCCCACTCTTGTGCTTGTGCTCGTAGGCCTGCGCGTTTCTCTTCGAAGCTTTCGCTGACCTCCACACCTTTTGCCTGTTCGGCTGCATCTTTGTTGGGGTTCCAATCGCCGGTATCAGAAGGATCGGGATTCGGAAGTTGGCCAATGTTCTTCAAGCTCCAGAAGATGGGGTACCGGGCGAGAGAACGGTCGCCATACTTTCTGGAGACGCCTACAGCTCCGAACCCGCGTTGATGAAGACGGAGATAACTGGCGCCAGCATGCAGCAAGTTGAAGACGGAGCCGTACTGCACGTAGTCCTTGACCACATCTGGAGGCAAGTTGAAGACCTCACATACCTCCTTTTGCTCCTCCGATGTGCGCATCGGCCACATGCCTTGGAACTCGGCGTTGTGAAGTGACAGACAGCAGGGAATTATTTGTGGCAGAAGGTACAATGGGGCCGCAGCACCATGGTAGTCGTTGATGTGGTATACATCGATCGGGAAGCGACGCATAGTTTCGGCAATACAGCTGTTCCAAGCTGCGTACAGGATAGCGCTCTCAATATCGTCCATGCGAGCGATGTACGGGTTGGCCTTGGTTTGCTTCCGGAAGATAGGGGCGTCAAGGATAACGTAGGTTATGTTCTTGACCACGTGGTAATACGCCTCAATCTCGTAGGGTTGCCCCATGATATCAACGAACATCGGGTTGGCAGCTTCCATACGATCGAAAGGATATTCGACATCGCCAACGACGGGCACCACCCAGACCAAATCAACGTGAGAGAGGGCTGACGCCATAAGCTGTGCCATGACACCCAAGCCACCAATCTTGATCTTGATACCAAAATCGTCAATGTTGTACTCCATGGTGGCGATAAGGACCGTTCTCCGACCCCCATGGCTGCCAAAGGTACTCAAGGCGGAGCTGGGAGGCGGAGGGGTTCCGATCGGGCTCATCTCGTGGCTCTTCTCACCCTTCTTCGTGTCGAGCTTCCCAAATACCACGGGGAACCAGTTCTTTGCAGTAGAGAATCCAGATTTGTTGACCTTGACTTGGTAGAAGCTGCCCACGTAGATCCAAAGCGCTAGTCCGGCGAGCAAAACGGGCATGATGAGGCAGAGGGCAAAAACGACGACTTGAGGGCCGATATGACCAGTTGGAATGTACTCAAACCTCCAGGTGGCATCATTGTAGACGAGCTTATAAGCCAAGTACGGCATAGGCGGGGGCTCGGTAATATTGATTACATTCTGGGCCAGACTGCTGGGCGGGAGTCGATCAACAATGCCGTCACCATCAATGTCGCCGAAAATGGCACTGACGTCGGGCTGGTTGTCGGGATTAATGCCCCATATGTTTAGCTGGAAGTTTGACGGCCACTCGTGCATGTAATGCAAACTCCAAGTGTGGTGGTAGACCAGATCCATCGATCCGGGCAAGCCTGCATCGTAACCCCACTTGTTAAAGGGACCATGGATGTTGACGTGAGGGAACTGCCGCTGGAAGGTGACGTCGTTGCTGTCCGCGTGCTGAGTGAAAGCTGACGATCCCAAGGGCTTGCTGAAATATTGAACCTGGAGGTGCTTGCCCTCCCATGCCTGGAGCGTAGTCCCTTCCCACTCAGGGTTCTCGGTCACCCTTGACTTGGTTGCGGTGGCGGTGTAATTGATCCATTCGCTCCATTTGGTGCCCCAGTCCGTGGTATAGCGCCACATGGTGGCACCCGGAGCGTCATGGTTGACGTACAGCTGACTACCTTCCAGGGCAAGCAGCGTGCGAGAGTAGTTAGCCAGTGTGGGGAACACGATGGGATTGTTTGGCCGGCCGAAGCGGAGAAGGAAGTGATCGGTTGCATTTGTGCTTTTCTTGTCAACCGATAGCGGCTTGTCGACCGCTAGCTTGACGATGCCTTCCCTGACGTTGAGCAGTGTAGTCCTAAACTGCCACGTCGACTGGATTGCGCCCGTCCAGCTCGGCTTGGCGCCATCAACAAGGGATCCGCACTTCGGGGTCTCAAAGGCGAGACTCGAGTTGCCCGTGTTGTCGGAAATGACGAACGCGGTGAAGGCGTCTCCCACGGACTTGCAGTCCATTTCCACGTTAAAGTCAATGGCGATCTCGATCCTTCCGTTGGCGTCCGTTGAGTCGAGAGGATAGTCGTGCCCAGGGCTGAAACCAGTGATCATGGGGGACCGAGGAACCCAGAGAATCGAAGGTACATACGCTCGGAACTCGAACGGCTCGAGGGTGATGCTACTTAGGCAGCCGGCGCTTTTCCCTGTGCCAGTAAAATTGTTGGCAAGGACGGAGGATTCCAGGGAGATTGGGTCATCCTCGTTGAACAAGTTCCGGACCCTGGATCCCGCATCAAACGGTGCAATGAACGCAGATTTCGCATCGTTGCAATCGAACTCGTAGGTGGTACGGTTTTCGCGGTTGTGAAAGACCAGCCACACCTCCGTCTCGTCTTCGTCCTTTTGAACCGCCTTGAACAAGCCGCGCGAGACGCTCCAGATGCCAAGCTCTGTAGGAAATCCACTGCCCTCTAACAGCACGTATTCCGTCTTGTTTGCGAGCTGCTGAAGGAGCCAGCCGTGCTCGAGCACTGGCAGCGCATCTCGAAGCTTAAACATGTGCTTCATCGCATTCCTAACTGGTGCCGATGGATCGCGATGATCCCAACCTGCTGATTCATCATGGCAACCCTCGCGGCCCTTCGTGACCGGCCAGTTCTTGTACAGATCGTTTCGAAGGCTGAAGCAGCCATGCGTCTTCCAAGCTGGCGAAGGGGCAAAGGCCTGACGACCATAGACGTAGTTCTCGGCCGTTCCATCCAAAAGATACAAGGCCTGTTCCTCCCCGTACCACACCATAGGGGCTCCAGGGAGGAGGATTGTGATGATGAAGTACGCCAGGAGCATACGTTCTACTCCGAGATCGATTGTGGGCCAGCGGAAAACATCCTGGTTGGAAGCGCCATACAAATGACGTGGGTCAAACTCTCCAGTGTTGGCATTGTAGAAGTCGTTTGTCATGACCATCTGATTCCAAGTCTCAACCCAGTTGGTTGGCAGGTCGAAGCCGGCCTCCAGGTTCCCGCTCATGCCGAGGAAGCGTGTCATGTAGCGGTAGATGGAGTAGTGAAAGGCGCCCGCGTCGAGAGCGCTGACACCTTCGTCGCGGACAAAAAACTCTGGAGCGTCGGATACTTTGGGCTTGAGGGTCATGGCTGTTACCATATCGAGCTTCTCAGCTTGCGCGGGCTGTCGGCCGCGCCCAAGGTAGATGGAGCCAAGGGTGTTACCACTGGTGATCTCGCCGACGACCAGGAAATTGTCCTTCTTGTACCGCTTCGCACATGCACGCATTGCGCTACTCCACTGGGCTTGGGCGTCCACCGTGACCTGGACAGCCTTGTCGATACGAAAGCCATCAATATCCAGGCTGGCAATGGCCATGCAGGAGAAATGCTCGAGTCGAGCAGCCACAGGCGGGTACCACTCGCGCAGGCGGTCCTGCACGGACGCGAACTTGGAAAGTTGGCGCTTCCAATCCGGGTACACGCCGAAGGCTTCGATATCGCCGAACTGATCGAAGTCGCTGTTGTAGCAGCCCTTAAGCCCGGCCGGCTTGATCGTCGTGCCGTCCTCGTACCAAAATTCGGGAAACTTGCAAGTCTGGTTGTAGTCGTTGCTGATCGAGAAGTCGGGGTACACTCTCTCGGTTTTCCATAGCGTTTCGTGCTCTTCTTCTTGGAATGGGGTACTCTCGTTCAGATAGCCCTTGAAGCCTATCAGATCGCTCATTCTATTGGAAGGTTAGACAGCGCACATCAGAAACACAGCAGGTAGCTGGGAGGTTGCTCACGTCGCCATCGTGTTGTCCATAACCACCCACATGCCCTTTTCGTGTATAGCGTCGATTGCTTCTCGCCATAACTTAATAGTGCCATAGTGCTTGTCGAGCAGAGTCAAATCGATGGGCTAAAGATGCCAGTCAGTGAGGACCGTGCAGAGCATGAGAGCCTCAGCCAACTTACCGAGTAGGAATCAGCTCCCCACGGTTGGTTGATGAAAGGTGAGCCGGCAATGTAGATTGCCTTGATGCCCATACCAGCAATGTAGTCCAGCGAGTCGATCAAGCCCGCCAGATCACCGCCAAACCGAAGCTGGGTGCTCATCATATCGGTCTCGTATAGCGTGCCATTGGCATTGTCGTTTGTCGGGTCGCCATTGACCCATCGATCCAGGAATAATGTATAGAACGGGACCCTCCAGTTCTTGGGCGACTCCTTATATGTATGGATCTTGTCTCGCTCTCCCCAGTAGTCGAGTGGTTGTATAGCTGTCTTGTTGGCGTTGAGATTCCAGTCTGCCTCCTTGGCTTCATATCGGAGACCCTGTACTGTGCTGGTTGCTGTAAAGAGCGTAAGGAGAAGTTGGATCGAAAGCAACGCAAGGCGAGTCATCATCACCGTCGCTCACCACCGCATGGGAGCGACAGGAGGTATATAAAAACGAAAGATAACAACAGTAAGTAAACCTCTAAAGGAAGGACACAAAACCGGACCCGGGAAACACAAGACAGGCCACGGCAGAGAGGTTTTCGATAAACCAACGTGATTTTTAGGTTGATGAAGGGAAAAAGACATGGCCCAGGCCTCGTCACTCAGCTCAACTGTGGGCAGGGCCAGCAGCCCCACGAACGATCTCGCATCAGCCCGGATGTCCCACCACGTAAGGGGGCATTTTTGCCGACCCAGGATAGAGTGGACTCGGCGTCTAATGTTCAGCATCACCATCTTGATTCTCAGCACGCACATCCATGGCTTCTGATGTTTGGCGAGAGCAGGGGACAGGGGTAGCCGGTGAGTCGGTCCACCGTGTGATTCCACCGAGCCCGCCCCCTTTGATGGGAATTTAGCTGGTAAAATCTCAGTCGGAAGCTCAAAATTGAGGCCTGTAGAAAAAGGGGCGCCAAGTCCTTGCTGTACCTATCTGCGTGCTGTGTCATGCCAAGACCCATCGCAAGTGACGGGCGAACGCGACCATGGTTTCGGGCCCGGTTCTCTGTTCAGACTGCCGTTGTTCAACTCGCCACCTTGGGGCTTCCTGCACGCTATCCGTCACTGCTCAGATAGCGAGTTGGGATCGAAGCGGGAGTTGTTTTGTGTCGTTGGAAGCCGGCGGGGTCCCGACAAGACCCATCTGGGTTGCTGCTGGGTTGTCCCAGTCAGATATGTGGACATCGCCACCGGATACGAGACAAGCAGAACAAGTCCTGCCCGGTTTGCCAGCCCAGATGACGATCGCTCGCATAAGTGGCCGTGGAAACTGGAAGATGAGCCCCCATCGTGTTCCCTAAAATATCCCGAGCTGCCTTTTCGGGATGTGCCAGATTCAGATATCTCCTATTGCCATCCGGCGTCGCTCGCGCGTAGTTAAACGCGGGATCCTTCTAGAGCGAAACGTTGTCTCACGCAAGAGCGGCAGGATCGATAAAGGTTACCGGGGCCCTGGCATCAAGATCTGACATTTGCCGAGGACTGGGACTTTCGCACGGTATTTTTGCTCTAACAGTCTCGAGAACTAACGCAGTTGCACCAAACGCTCGAGCGTTAGTGTCGTTCGTCCATTTAATTCACCGACACACCTTCTCGATTGTAGCTTAGCGGGCAGTTACCAGAACAGCAGCGCACGAATGTATTGGGCGATCGCACTCACCAAGAGGTTACATCGTGGTGGCGCTGGGTGCGGCGATTGGCGAAGCAAGCCACGGCGTTCGCTTCCCTTAGCAGGACCACCACGACCACCGCAGCGAAAGCCCACTCTTGTTCTGGGCAATTCCACTATGCTGATGCTGTGATGGAGCGTTTGTCGGTGCTCGTGCTAGGACGGCCTGGCTAGCCGGCGTTACAAGAGAGCCTTGGCCTTGCAAAACCCCCTGAACCGACACCCCTCCCCCCCCCCCCCCCCCCGCAATGTAAACAACAACGAGGAGA
>Ga0247770_1000799_pt1 | contig 28944 bp, 30 predicted proteins | sample UWRJL136409B6_FD_179943 | JGI IMG/M metagenome (GOLD analysis project Ga0247770, IMG submission 179943) | Plant litter microbial communities from Arlington Agricultural Research Station in Wisconsin, United States - UWRJ-L136-409B-6 | ecosystem: Environmental > Terrestrial > Plant litter >... | reverse complement strand
ACTCCCCGGCCCCATATCCCCCCGTCCCCCTCCAACACCGCCATGCACGGCGCCATGAGGCGAGCTCTCCAACCCGCCCCAAAACGGCTGAAACTCCGTATACCCCCTCACCTCCTGCATAATCTGCGGTCCATAGCCAATGCCAATCATCTCGGGCAAATTCGCCTCCGGAATGGCCGGGCTCCAATCGCGACTCAACCAGTGCGGATCAACAACCTGTCCCCAGTACGTAGGGCGGAGGTTGCGGAAGGGGCCGTTCTCGACGCGCGGGCGGCCGCCGTTGTTGGTGGTGTCGGAGCCGTTGCCGCCGAAGCCGGTCACGGGGTCCCAGACTGAGGATTTCGAGGGGGCGGCCCATTCAGTCTCCCAGTCCCAGTACATGGCGGCGCCGGTGTAGCCGCAGGAGTTGAGGGCGTTTTCGTAGACTTGGACGAAGTACCGGTGCCAGGGGAGGAAGACGGGTTCGGCGTGGACTGGGGGTGTTAGTGTCCAGGTTACTGCTTTTAGGTGGGGGAAGGGGACATACTTCTCTGCGGCAGATTCAACTGGGCGTGGATGTAGCCAAAGTCATCGTAGAGGGTGCTGTGGGTGGAGACGCGCAGCTTGGAGGGTTTGGTGGCGAGGCAGAGGACGGCGTTGATGTAGGACTTCTTCTCGGCGGGCGTGGCTTTGGCCCAGTTCTTGCGCAGCTTCGGCGTGGTGCAAGCCTTCTTGGGTCCTGCAATACTGTCTGGAGCTTGAGCTGAAGGGAGAGTCTGAGGGAGGGCCAACGCCGCGGTGGCGAGCGCGGTGAGGTGGAGGAACTTCATGGTCAGGAGTTGGGTGATGGTGGAATGAACGAGTGATGTGTTGAACGAGTGTCTTGAGTGCCTGGCTGGACTCGGGCTGGGTGAGGGTGAAGGGTGTGTTTGTCAAGACGAGAGCACCTGGGCATATAAGTAGTACTAGGCAGACAAAAGGACCGAGTACGCAACACCCTTCCGCATTCGTACCTGCGTATAGGGCTAAGAACGACACATCTATCTTTGGAAAGGACCGAGTAGATCGGTAGCCTTACCAGATCTAGGGTTTGCAAATCCTCGAGCCCACCTTATCATCACTCAGAACCGCGCTATCGGTTTGACGTTTACCAGGGTTCAGCATCGTATCCGAGTCGCATCCAATCCCAGCGCTCCCAGATGCGCATGTGGCCTCTGTTGATGGCATGGGACGAGGGCGGTGTCCTCGCCCTGCGGCACAGCAGGCACAGCAGGCACTATTGGTGAGACTCAAGTCGATCATACTTTCTGAAAAGGGGTTTAACAACCAGAAAGGCTCAGCAGAGTCAATGTTTAGGTAACATAGATCCTTCGGGTCCAAGGGAGATGTAGGCAGCCTTGATTGCATTCTTCTGTAGAAGAAGTGTAGAGTTTGATGGTGAAGTTGTGGGAAGAGTGGAAGCGATGCGTTTCGCCTACGCTACCCCGTTTTGGATTAGATGCTTACCAGGTTGTCAACAGACCCCTACCTACCAAACAATCCGCCGTGGGGATCAACGGGCGAACCGGGGGCACGGTAAGCCCCCTTAATGCACACACCACACGTACCAAACTTTCACCCTTGAATGATGACTCGCGCCACATCCGATCTGCCACAAGGAGGATGACCATCCATGGATCCAGGGCTATTGTTTCTACTCTAGTCCGCCTCGGCCGTTTCCTACTCCAGACACCCGAGTCTTCCCGCCCTGCAAGCGGTAGGACCCGCCGCCTGAGCCTCTCGAACTCATTTCGTTTATCTGATGACCGTTGCCATCGCGGCGCTGTGTTGCGCATTGCATCCCTGTGGCAGCTCGAAGGATTATACGGTTGTTGAAGGTCCATCGTTTCACAAAGGAGAGGGAAAATTGCCGTGAGGAAGATAGATTGCCCGGCGGGGAATAATCACCCAGCTCCCTTGCAGGCTTGCAGAGGCGATACTCGCTTATATGGCGAGCTTGCCAAGGAATGGAGCTCGATACTGAAGGCAAAGCTTCAGTTTTCGGGAACGCTAGAGGGATTCCGTATGTCAACAATCACAAACAGCTGAAAAATACGCGCCAAATTTTTCTCGAGCGGAGTAGAATCCCCACAGCTTCAACGCTCCACTTGCTTAGAAGCCAACCTAGTCCTCCTAGTCCTCCGCATCCTCGTTGCCATCATCCGAAGCGACAGGAGCCGTCTCAGCCGAGTTTCCAGCGGCCGAGGTGGCGGCATCGTTGTCCTTGTTCTTGCCTCTACTGTGAGGCAGACGGATGAGGGTGTTCTTGGTCCTTCCATTGTCGTCGCAGAGCGCTTCCGGTTTAGCGTAGAGGGCATGCTCCTGTAGTTCGATGGTTGTCTTCTGATACTTGCGTGCGAATCCTTGTCATTCAGGAAAGCCGTGTTGTAGCGGTGCTGGAGCCCGATGACGGCATCTTCTATTGGGTCGTGAGCCTAGCTGCGAACAGACGGTCTCAGCTATGTTTGACGGGACACAATGGCGACAAAGAACCCGGCGATAGGCTCTCTCGCGCGCAGTCAAGCCGACGAGCCGCTCCTCAGCCTCTTTACGCTTTGCAGCGCGGGCAGCAGCAGATTGCTTAGCCATGATGCGGCTGTTCGGTGGTCGACTGCGAGTTGTTTGGTGGTTGCTTGGCAGACGTTGCGGTCAATTGTTGTCAGAGATCGGGGTCGGAAAGGTTTATCAACGCCCAAGAGGAAGAAAGGGCTGTAGGGCCTGGAGGGATGTCGCGGGCTTGAGAGATCGGATGCAAGATTTCCCAGCAGCTGTTGAGAGATGACAAAGAAGAATGAGGTAGTCTCGGCGGCCTTTCCTTTTTCTCGGCGCACAGGAGTTGCACGCAGACACAGGTATGGTGGCTCTGTGATGCTGAATACTAACAGTTATAATTGAAAGAGAAGGGCACGGGTATCTAGTTTCAACACTACTTACAGTGGCTCACTAAGCATTTCCTTAGTTTACTTGGATAATGGTTTGCCACGACTTGAATCGCGACCAAACGACCTGAGAGTATCAAAATCGTCTTCGGAAGTAATAAGATCAGCGCCTTTAAAGGTCGAATGTATCCGTAGTGGCATAAAGCCCAGTGTCGCCCAAGGGGTCCATTCTGGAAACAATCTCAGTATTATACTTTGATTATCAGTTCACTTTGAAAAAGGGGTTGCCCATTTTATATATGAGAGGGTTAGGGGTTAACACAAGGGCACTTTGATCCGCCATTGTCTCCCATCGGTTGTGCGAGACGAGGTGTAGAGACAACCTCGAAACAATCAGAGGCAACTTTATCTAGAGTATTTAGGCATAGGGGGATCGCCTGCCCTAAAAAATTCCCCTTTGTAACGACTGCGACTAGCAGGGCGCACAATGCCACTAGACCAGTTGTTTGAAAGAACTGTCAGAATACAAAGGATACCCTTTGCATCTGGTATTGTGGCCTATAGTACTTTTCGTGACTACGGGCGAAGCCAAGGAGTATGCACAAATGACTCCTACGCACTGCTCTTTCAAATGAAGATATATAGGTGAAATACATGTGACCATGCAACGCTAATTGAGAAAACAGTATGTAAAGCTAGGTAAGGTGCCAACTGGCCGCTGTACCCATCGTCCTGTCTGGATGTGAGATCTAAGGAGTCGTACAAACCACAACTTGGTCCTCTTACATCTGAGCCGGCGACAGTGCAGTCCGGCCAAGGTGGTCTTCCGCCCCTGTATCGGCGCCCTGGTCAAGGAGCTGTCGCACCACATCCTCATGCCATCCCGTTACAGCCCAGATTAGTGGCGTGTGGCCGAGTTCGGCATCTTTCGCCTCTATTTCGGCACCCTGATCGAGAAGTTGCCTCACTATGGCCTTGTTTCCTCGCTTTGCGGTCCATAATAGTGGTGTCAAACCCCTGTCGTCCCTTGCTTCTATATCGGCACCCTGGATAAGAAGCTGTCGCACCACGGCGTCATTCCCGTGAATTGCGGCCAACAACAGTGCCGTTAAACCACTTTTGTCCTTTGCCTCCATATTTGCACCCTGATTTAGAAGATGCCGAACAACGGCGTCATGCCCGTTACCAGCAGCCCACATCAGTGCTGTCCGTCCAGAGGGGTCTTTTGCCTCTATGTCGGCACTGTGACTAAGGAGCTCTTGCACCACCGCCTCACAACCACTGTAGGCAGCACACGATAGTGGTGTCCAGCCATAATCGCACCTCTCGATATCAGCACCCCAACTAAGGAGCTGTCGCACTACGTCCCGGTACCCCTTCTCGGCTGCATACAGCAGTGGCTGCCAGGATAGACTGTTATCTGCAAACAGTAGATCTTTCCAGTCACCCTGATTTGCGTGGTCGAATCCCGAACTTGCTAAGAATGCAGCGTAAATTTTGAATGACAATTCAAACCTCGTTTTTGCGTCGTCTTCGCGTCCTCCGAGGCGTCCTAATACTTGTCCAGTATTCCATAATCTGGTTGACCAAAGAAGGTGGTTACACGTAGCTTCCGGGGTTGACAGCGGTTGGCCAATCCTGAACTCCTCGTAGTCTTCAGCTGGTAGCCGAACTTGGCGCGCATCCCAGTCCCACACAAGGAGAAAATTGTCCTGAAAGGCCGTAGCCTCGGAATGCTCTCCCAAGGGAATTGCGATCCTGATAATTGCAAAATAATCCTTGTCCAGCCTTACAATCGTAAAATTTGGTGCTTGCTCGAAGTGACAGATGATATCACCTGGTCGGACGGATTTCGCTGACGCCTGGATTGCAAAGGACAATGAACGGTAGGCCATATCTACCCACGTAATCTTCTGCCAGTTGTTCCAAGTCTTGTCCTTTTCAACCTGTAACACTTCCCCAAGAACACGGCCCTTCCCGCGAATCACTGCCACCTCCTTATCCCCCCAAGTCTTCACGGTCACCCGATCAGATAGGAAGAAGGTAATCAGCTTCCGGAAGAGGGATTCCCACGAGGCAAGGTAATCGGCTGACAGTCCTGCTAGGCTAGGATCATCCAGGCTCATGCCAAGTAAGGCGTATACCTTGTCGCGGCGATCTGTGGCTTCACGGGCGTGGAACATATCCACCAGCTCGCCGAGATGGAGAACACGCAAAGAAAATATATCGGACGGACTGTGTCGATACCTGGGTCGGAAGACTGCACCTCTGATAAGGTAGCACACTGGAGGGATCAAAACGGAAAGGCTCGGGTGAGTGTCCCAAAATTGCTCTAGCGCCCTGAGCCCCGAGCAGAACGCAAATCCTTCGATGTCGACGGATCCGCATTTGACTTGAATGTGTCGTGCTGCGGCAATCTCCTGGATGACCTGTGAGAATTTGTGTTCAGTTTTTGCTGGTGGGTATTATAAAGGGCTAGTATATCTCACCCAAACACGGCGGAACCATGATCGCTCAAGTAGATTGACGATTGACTCGTTCATTTTTTCGTCGAATTCTGCAGCCAGCACGTCCGAAACCGAGCGAATGTACTCAAGCGCCGCATCGCCGCAATTGTGTGTTGCCTCCCCGAGCCATACAATCACACGGCTCGCTTTGGCGTAGATCTTGGCCATGGACTGGACCTGTCTTCCCTTTTCCGTCGTGTCTTTCTGGTTGATGCAAAGCGCATCCACCCAGAGAACCCGCTCGATGAAGCGATCTTGGAGATGTGACAGCGCCGAGTAAAGGTTTGCTCTGACGAGGAATTCGCAGCCGTCGACCAGGATGGACTTGGGGTTTTCTTCAGGGCCCCATGCATAGGACAAGGCCTCGAAGGGGTGAGCGGTTTCCGAGTCGAGTAAAGGACTCTGAGAGAAGCGGCATTGGATGCGGGGATTCTCGCCAGCGGCTGCATCATGCGGCAGGAGCCAGAGCAAGCGCACACTGCCATTAGCAAGGTCAGAGTAGTGGAATGGTGGAGACATCAGGCGAACCAGGGAAAATGCAGCATGAGGCGAATCGATTCGGAATTGCGGGCGATTTCCAGAGTTCGAATGTGCACCTTTATTTGCCAGTGGTAATGATGGGGATGAAAGGTGGGTGATTCTCGGGCGGCAGGAGCTGCATGGCTGCCTGAGTGCGTCGTAGTTGCCTCAGGACGCGGCATTCTTTTCTTCCGAGCACGGAAAGGGCGCGTCTGCCCCCATTCAGCTGCGGTCATGGTCCGTGCGCCTTCGCTTCTCAGCAAGCTCGGTCGCCCGTTCTGCGGGTCGGTGACTGCCCAGCTTTGCGGATTTGCCCCCAGAGCCTTGCGGGCCGTTAGGGACGGGCGGCACGAGGTGCAGTATAAATCTCGACCCCCTCATTCTTCGCCCTCCAACTCACTCTCTCAATCTTCACCCCTCCCACAACCAACGGTCAGTATCCATGTCAGGCAACTCCGAAACCAAGACCCTTACTCAACCAGCCTCTCCGCCCAGCCAGTTCTTGGGGGTTTTCTCGAATGGCTGCCCTCCCTCACACGACACAACATTTGCGGGTTATCATGTCACGCAAACTAGCTTCACAAGACAACTCGACCTCGCTGTTCAGGCTGCATGGCCCAAGCGCCACCGCAGCAAGTATGTAGACGTCAAAGTGTTGCTGATGAGCTGGGAAAGCGACGACTTGGGTGTTGAGGATGAGGTTAGCGCTCTCGAGTCGGTTTTTACCGATCTCTATCGCTTCGACGTTGAATCGTGGAAAATACCCGACGAGCGCCCAGGACGCCACGCAATCGACAAGGTCATGCGATTCATTGAGAGCGGAGATAATCCTGACAGCCTGCTGATTCTGTATTACGCCGGCCATGCCTCTCAGCCCTACCATCCTGGGGGCCTGCCCACTTGGACCGCCAAGTAAGTTGTATTCAGAACCCTCCTGTCCCACGGAACATGGGGCTAAATACCATCCCATCCAGCCGGTCCCGCGATTCGCCGAAATTCGAACTGAGCCTCATCCAGCCGCTTCTCTGCGACGTGGACGAGAGGTCCCCTGATGTGCTCCTGCTTTACGATTCATGCCACCCCGCGAACGGCCAGGGCTCGACTCGTTCCGGGCGATCTGTGATCGAACTTCTCGCAGCGACTGGCTTTGAGTCGATAGCCCCTGAGGTCGGGCGCGACTCGTTTACAAACTGCCTCATACAGGAGCTCTCTGCCGCCGCCGGACAGCGCAAGGGGATTTCAATTCCCGAGCTCCATTCCCGTCAAATATGTAGACTTCAGAGTGGTGATCAACGAAGCGTCGTACTTGGCCGGGATAGGGATGGAAGAATGAGGGTGCGCACGAATGGAAACGAAGCCATTTTCGAAACCCCCAGGAGGCGAACGCCGATTCATTGTCAGCTGTCGCTGAACGACCGCCCCCGGGCGATTGTTCTTTCACCATTAGCCGCTACCACAACCAATGGAGTCGAGTTCATCGAACTTCAGAGCAGCTGTGGAATCAAGACGACTGCCGGGTCTTGGGATTCCGCGCCACAACTTCAAGCACTCCTTCGCGTCAGCATCGCAGAGGACGAGTTCAACGAAACCGAGTTCAAGGACTGGCTATGTAGCGCCCCGGCAGCAGCGAGGGGGATTAGGGTCATGGGTATTTGGCCCAGCTGCTCAACCATGCTCCTCCTCCGGGTTCCCATTGAAGTGTGGGATCTGCTACCACCTTCACCGGCAGTGTCCTTTGTAGCATTCGTTTGGGGTGATGCTTCTACTGCTAGCCATGCCTCGCTGTCAGCCATCACATCAGGTGCTGAACAACAACTCACTAAGCAGACCACGGATGTAGCTGCCTCGAGGAAGGGCAAAGGAATTGATACAACATCACTCGCAAATATTTCGACGGAACTGGCCTCTACGGAGAGGGCTTTCGATGTTGAGCTTGCGATCAAATCTTCTAATGCAGATGAGGAAACCCCCCAAATCAGCATCGAACACAGCGATGATGATGCGAGACTTGTTGATATACTGAATGCCGTGGATGCTGCCCTGCCGGACATATTTCGCCGTGTGAGGGCAGCAACCACTACTTCTAATTCTTGCAGAGAACTTACCGTGACGCGCGAAGTCTTGACGGTATTAGGATTACAGGCTTCCGGACCAGAAGGGTGTCTAGAAAAGCGTGGATCAATCAACCGAAATGTCTTACTCGACCTTGAGGTCTGCATGCCACCCATACCTTCCACACACCTATTGTCCTAATATTTTGGATTTCAGAATCAGAGATTCATTCGCAGATATATTAGCGCACGCGATTTGTTGGAGTTTGATAACCTAGTCCTCAAACTCTCAAGTCGCCTTGGTCTCTCCAGTTCCCGGTTTGGGCTTGATGCCAGAGAGCCTGACGAGAGTTCGGTGACGAACGATTCCTATCCGAGGCGTTTATCAGCACCTTGGAGTGAAGCAAGGACCATGGACACTGCCTCTACTGTTGGTAAGCGAACCCTTATTCTTGGTAACTCCCATGTCTATTCGAATCCAGTAGATCTGACGATTATCAGATATTGGCAACGAGACGCCGAATACTGGGTTTGCACCATATGCAAGGCTGCCCTCGGGAAAGCCGAAACAACGATTTCCGCCCCCAGTATCATACAGAGAGAAACAGCCCACCACGTTAGGCTTGCTTGACAAGCGCGATGATTATATGCTGAGAACACGTGGCAACAAACACAATACTTGGCCTCACATAATGGACCCGATTCCTGGACGAGAGCCCTTTAATCAATTTGGTGCCGACAGCGCCGAAAACCCCCTGCACGCGACCTCTCCCATAGTGATGAGTTTCGACCCCACGATTACCTCCGAGGGCAACAATCCGGACCAATACAATCCGTACTCCTCATACTTTCCTGGCCCTTCAAACGATCCTGACGCCTTAAACTCACCATACACTAGCTATGGTCCTGGCTCTTCAGACTACTATACTTCCCCGTCTGCAGAGAGGTCGGGCCCTCCACCCGCGGCCGATCCAGCACATTTCTGGGAGTATACACCCAGCACCGAAGATACACCCAGAACCCACGAGACATCGAATCATATAAATAAATCCGACTATAAAGATTCATCCGGTGACTTAGATTGCAGTAAGTAGCCTCGGGAGCTTATAATTCAACCGCCACGCGGTCTCTTCTTCTTCCAGCTGACATAAATGTAGGATACACAGTCGAACACAGCTCCAGGTTTGCACCAGGAGAGGTAAGAGTTTCAAGTCGAGGTTACCCACGGTGCTGTTTATTGATACACCTTTAGGTGTTTAAAGTTCTATGGCAAGGACCGATAGCCGGTGCCCGCAGCAGCCGTCACAGTGACGCGTATACTGATATTACAATGCGTGAACACAAGGGCCAGAACTTCTGTGTTGGGTTTCGCAGGTTCATCATCGTGGCCAACGACAAAACGAACTGCACTTGCGTGTAAGCCTGACCCCAACTCCTTCAATTGGCAAAATCTGAGGGCTGGTTTGATGTATTTTTGACCAGGCCGATCCTCACATACGAGCGCCGAGCATGCACGAAGCGTGGTGTGAGACCCAATCAACATGGTATCGTGTACACACTTCCAGGCCGGCCACAACTTCTCCGCGATGAGCCTCGTCTGGGCTTCTCCCCGGTGCGGTTAGAAAAGGACGTTTCGACGGAGACATTGGCACTAGAATCGCGTGTCAACTACAGCACACTTGTCACGGTTGAGCACAATGTGAAGGTTTTCTTTATTGGCAGAATTGTGGCTGAGGATATGGATATTGTTGATGCTGCGGTTGATCAATGCTGGGCTGACAAAGTACGGAAGGACTCCAAGGGATCCCACCAACCTAGCAACAGTGAATCCAGGAATCAGGAGAGAAGTGGCCGTAGATAAGGCACTGTAATTATATAAGGAATTCAACTAGTCTTAACACCGCTCTTTCCACCTTAACTGTGAGTTTAGGGGGTATGAAATCTGCCAAAGTCGCTGGGAGGCCGAGGAAGGACTAACACGCCTAGACGTCCGATTGGGGAAAGCTACACAAGAGACTGAATAACCCTTGACTGGAGAACATTCTGAAGGCGGAGGAGACCAAACAGTGCATAGGCCAAGATGTCAGACAGCATACCCAGGTAGCTTCCGAGTCATAACTGACGGGGAACATCAAGACAAAGACATAAGGTAGATACTGGGGTTGAAGGATTCTTTGGATGCAACGTCAAGAATTTCCGTGAAAGGGCATTGCCTCGAAAGTCTTCTCATGCTACTGTTCGCGACGCCCCACGACCCGAATACCTGAGCGAATTCGTGTACGTCTCACCTCCGTCCTACAAGAACTCCCGAATGCATGCCCCACTCCCCGCTCAAAAGTGACATACCTCTTCGCAACCCCAGTTATTTCCTCACCCTAATATATCCCGCCTCCGTAATCTCTCTCAACCCCCCCCCCTCAATTATCGGTATATACCCGCTCAGCTCCCCCTCCAGCCCCTCATCCGCCTCAAGCACCCCCTCCTTCAGCACAGGTCTCTTGCACGGGAGGCTGTAGTCACCAAAGTACACTGAGTATTTACACCTCTGTGGAATACTAAACGAACGCCTACCCCCCAGGTTCACCTACATAGTAATGACCAGCGTTCTAGTCGGCGCCTGTCTGCTAGGCAGCTCGAGATAAACCATGTTGTAACGCGGAGGGTTCCCGCGGCCGATTTCCAGCGATACGACCATCGCTCCTTTTCGGCCCGCAGTCGGGGCACGGAAGCAAATGTGTCAGGACGGACTCGAGACCGTAGCCGAATATCGCTTCCTTCTTCTTCTCGTCACGCGTCTCCACATACGCAGCTCAGTCGTCGCGGAAGCAAAGAGGCGAGCCCTTTCCGTGGGTGCTACACTGAAATTGAGGAGACCCAGGGTGTTTCGTGACATCTCTACACTCGGCGAGGAGGCTGTCTTGAAGCGCGGGGAGATCCACGGTGAGTTCGCGCGGACGAGCGGGAGGGTTCATGACAGCAGTGTTCAGGAGGCGGAGAGGAGCCATTTGATCCTGTGGAACGTTTGACTGAGGAACGAAGGCCTCGCGAGCAGCGGAAGTGCAGTTGCAAAGTGACTTAATTAGGTAGAAAGGGGGGGAGCGAAGCTCCCCGACTAAATACAAAAGAAAGCTCCCTGTGTGTGAGGAGAGCACATGACCAAAGGCTCCTGCGCGCCTGAGCGCCAAGAACTGCCGCTGCAGTTCGACAGATCCCTTTTGCCGCATTTCTCTGGGTGTTTCATGAGTGGGCTGTGAAGCTTCCTGCAGATATCACAGTGGACTAGGTGTGTCGCGTCTCGCTCCAGGAGGGTGAGTGGCTCAAATCGGGAGGAGACTCATGAGAGACACTTGGTGCTGTTGAGCCCAAAAAGCGGATAGCAAATGCATCGGTCGGCACTGGTATATCTGGGGGACGCTTCCCAACCGCGATGTGGAGAAACAGCCAGTACACAACCCCAAAACCGACACCACCAACTTCCCTTCCCTTCTTCGGAACTGACCAGTTGCCGCCTTAGCCTAAGCCAGAGTAAGCCAGGCTGGGCGACAGGGTCACTGCTCTGGGCTGCCTCGGCTATAGTTGCCACGGTCTAAAATGGTGGTAAAGTCGCGGGAATGAGTTTCTGAACCCAGCTTTGGGACACTCGGACCACCACGGCACAGTACATTACGGTAGTTTTGGTGTGGGGAACAGAGCGGTAAAGAGCGACTTGAAGTTAATTCAGTGAGTGTGACTACCTGAATAGCTGAAAAGAAAATAAAAATAAAAAGCAACATGATGATCCGCCAGATCTCTCCAACTCATCCAGCCTTAACGAGCCCCATTACCAGTGTATCCTTCTCACCCCACCCCTCCTATGCCGTGTGATGTACGGGGCGAAGTGGCGATAGAGCAGAGCCTAACGGACAATCTCAGAGAGACTCTCAGTGGCCTTTGGACTTGGTCGCATTTGAGCCGTTGGAGTTGAGCGCGGGCTGATTGATAGTCTGCTTTGGCTGCTGATAACAAGGCGAAGTAGGACACTGAGGGTTGGTGCAGGGCCACCAGGTTCCGGAACAATTATTGGCGATGTTGATGATGGAAGCGCCGCCCGGTCCCGTGTGAATACGAGTATTCTTAACAGTAGTTTCAATCTTCTCACACCTAGGAGTAGTTAGTTTGCCGCAGCTTTGCTGATAGAGAAAAGGGGGTTGATGTGCGGTAGCCCGAAAGCAAAAGGGAACAACATACATGATGGGCGAAGGAACGGAGCAAGGTCTGGTATTCAGGGGGAGGCAGCTTGAGGAAAGAGGCTTCGGTTTTAGCGGATTAGCGATATTGGTGGTGTTGGTGATGTTATTGTTTGCTGTTGCTGGAGTAGGATAGGGTTGCTGCCTCTGGGAGCTGCCTCAATTTGGCAAGATGGAGAGAGGCAGCCTCTTATTTACCCTTCGGATCTCACTTGCCTTCCTCCTGCACGAATGGGCCAGCCGCCGAGACACCATTTCAAGACATCGTTTCACACCGCCTGGCTGCTGTATGAGATTACTTGTAGGAAGTGAGAAACGATTTGAGATGAGCAGGGAATAATTGCCTTCTTGCAGGTGGTGCCATTCACCGTGTGGGTGGGCGTGCGCCTCAGGAGCTTTCGCTCTGTTCTTGTTCTGTCATTTGGTGGTTGTGTGGCTGTTATCAGCGGAAAAGGACCAGTCATGCACACATGCAACATTTAGGAAAACGGAGGGCCATATGGGGTGCCTGGGGCGTGAAATCATTTGCATTCAGAATACCAAAGGATCTGTAGTGGCATTGAAATGGGGAGCAGAGAAATAAAAACGATGCCTCGCAGCTCCGACTCACTGGTCATATTCTACCTATGGATACAAAAACAGGGGACCGCTCGCTTATGAAGGGAGGGTGGGGGCGAGGGGGCACGTGCAGCAGGTGTAGAAGGCGCGCTGTCACCTTCATTGATTTTTCAGCCCGCCATCTTCCCTCATTGGGGCGTTTGGGGCTCCATGGTGCGCAGCTGGACTCCCTTGGGGAGAATCATTATCTGATCATATCCGCGATAGTGCCACAGATGGTGTGAACTGTCAAATTCTCTAGATGAGCAGCCAATCATTTACGCATGCGGCCGTACTAGAGCCTTGGGGTGGCTTCTCGCTTTGTTTGCGCGACCCCACCAACCCAGCTCCTTACCTCAGCTGATTTTCTTTGAGGGTCGCCTCTCGCCCTTATCATTCCACCGTGTGCCATCTGTCCTTCTGTCCCGCTTTCATCCCCCCTCGTCAGCCTGAGCCAAACCCAACCTCTGTCCATTGCCAACTTCACCCCAAAGTGTCTCTCCCCGACCATGGCGAAACCAGCTTCTACCCTCATGAAGAGCGTCAAGGTCTTGCGACACTGGTCCTCCGTGACGCCGGAGACTGATCCCAACGACCTAAACGCCCCGTGCAGCCTTATTTTCATCGCTTGGGACGACGAGGACGATCACATGTATACTGGCCAGTTCAAAAGAGGCCACGCTCACTTTGCGGACGCAATGGATTGGTTCCCATCCCCGGATACTCATGAGGCTATGAGAGCCACCATGGACATGGTTCCGGACGAGGCCGTATTCCCCAAGCTTCCAGACAACGGCAAACGCGTTCCCGTGGCCCCCGAATCATGTGCTGGTCCGGACTTCTACATCAAGCGGCCACGCCACCAGCCCAACTTTGCATCTCACAACTGGGATAACCACCTGGCCGACGGGCTAGCAATTCCCGACCTTCTGCTTCACGAGGCCCGAATGTTCGACCTTTTGTCACAGCACCCGCAGCACCCCAACATTGTCGGATATCACGGTTGCCGAGTACGAAGAGGCTTTATTACCGGCCTTATGCTTGACATGGTCCCAGGTCGCACTCTGATGCTTTATCTTCAGTTTCGCAAGCTTCAAGAGATCGACAAGGGACCCTTCTTCGCCGCGCTTGAGTCTGCCGTCGACCACCTCCACCATGTCGTCGGCATCGCCCATAATGATCTCCACCCCGATAACATTATAGTCCGGCCAAATGGGATGCCCTGCGTGATCGACTTCGACGCAGCGGCCAAGATTGGCCATCGAACACTAGCTGCTCGCTCCTGCCCCCCATGGGACGACGAGAAAGGGAACCTCCACGTCTCACAGAAGCGACACGATCTGTACGGCTTAGCGAAGATACGCTGGATGCTCGACCATCCAGACGAGTTCACCAACTCCTTCACCGATATCTTTCCCGTCCGGATCCGTCTGGAGGTGGATCCTGCCGAGCCCGACGATCCCGACAAGAACAGCCCCCTGTCCCGGCCGCGCGTTCCCGGATCCAAGCTGCCCGACCCTGATCAAGACGGTGTTCATCTCGACGAGTGATTGCAACAACTTCTGTTTTCTTTTTTCCTTTCCCCTTGCCCTTCCCTATCTCGATCCTCCCCAGTTGATTATAACTTCTGAATTTTCTTTGTCTTACCTTCAACATCTTCGCAATCCCCGTCATTGAACCGCTTGCCGTTTTTTCTTCTTCTTTTTCTCTGTTCCTTAAATTCCTGTCGTCTGTCTACTTTTCACCCCTTGATTTTTACCTCTCATGTGTTTAGACCATTCACTAGATCAGAGAGCCACAGGGTAGATCATATTATAATAATACAATCCCACAGTCGTAGCCCTGCCAGTTTTGCCAACCTTTAAAGCGCTGTGTGACTGTCGTGCACGCTTGCAACTACCGACCAACACAACTCCCAAAGCCGACACCTGAATCATCGCCACCGGCCATAGCTGATATCTCGAAGGAATTTCCAATTAACTGCGATGACGATTCAACCTAGATACCTTTGCGCCAATCCGGCAAGAAGCTTTATTCGAACACGTGTCAACATCGTGGCCCCTTTATATTATGTTATGTGACCCAAAGCTAGGCTTGCACATCAGCAGGTGTGCCAGATTTCCAGCCACGGGGTACTGCGCCAGAAACAGTGTGCAATATGTTTAAATCCTGGACGGATTCTAGGCACCGCCGAGAGGTCCATCACGGTCCCGTCAACACGCGCAAAGTGGCCAGAAAGCTGTTAAATGATGATACTCCAGTACATCATGGGTCAGAACGCGACGCAGCGAGCGACTGCCCATGAATTCCAGGTCACCCAGAGTTCGGTATCACGAACGGTGAAGACTCGCCCATGTTTGTGTCGCTTCACGCTGCGTTCGTACGCCTTCCGGAAGACGATTAGATGGACTCTGACGTCGAACTGGATCTAAGAACGAGTCGTTGAAGATGGACAACCATCTCTTTCCAGAGGTTGGAGACAGGCTTCCATCCATTGGCACAAACACCCTGTTAGAAGGAGGGAATGTGGTCGCCAAACCGAGCTGAACCCTCTTGTGTAGGCATCCAAGAATAAAATACAAGCCAGGTTCCCCCAAGAATGCAACTTTAGTTTATTGTAAAAATCCGCTAGCCATTTCATTTACCTGCTGCTTGGTGTAATTACATGAAACGAACACTGGCCGCCTCCATTGTGAAGTCTGTTGATGGTTTGAATGGGGTAAAGCCGTGGTGGGTGGAGGTAGGGAGGAGGGAGAAAGGAAAATTGTGTGATATGCTGTATTTCTTCTCTTGGATACGCATTGGGGAGAGGTTGGCTGCTTGTGACTGTTTGTCAGCAGCGGGCTGTGAACAAAGCGACAGTCCGGATCGGTGTTGGATCCCTTTCTTTCCCTTCTTTATGCGGCAGGTTTCGAAAGTAAACCAGCTGCAGATAATGTGGGAGGTCACAATGGATTGTGAACTCTGTGTGAATTGCTATGTCAAGGAAAGGTTCGAGGAGGTAGCCTCGGGCCTTTTGCTACCTAAAGGTGGCGGGCAGAACCCAGGGAACGCCCCACATTGTGGGGCTTCCCATAGATAATGCTAGTAGAAAGCCACATGGTGAAAGAAATGACTTTGGCCGCGGCCATGGCGAACTCGGGCTTCTTGCCCACATTATCATTCTAGTCCTGAACGTTGGTACTTGATGTGCCTGTACGCCCAGAACTTCGAAGCAGGGTGCTCGGCCTCACCCCACGTTTTCTTGTTGTGGTGCGCAACTCGTGTCGGTGCTTGGATGAGCGACTGTTTTGGCAGCTTGTACCCAGCAATTGTGGCTGTGTCTGCGACAACCTTGCAAGCTGCATTGACCGAGACGTGGAGGCGGAGCGTCTCTGAGTAGATGGATTGGAGAAGCGGAAGAGCCATCATCTTCTGGACGTTCAGAGTTCGCTCGTCGGTGGCTGGACTGATCTCGAAGGCTGGTTCCGCCTCTTCCTGGGCTGATTTCCACAAGGCTCGGTCCTGGATAACTTCCATCAAGGCCCAAACGGCGATGGGGACGGTGTTTGCATTGATCCTGCGGGCGGTTGAACTGTTAGCCAAAAAACGCCGCAGCTTCTCAGATAGGTGCAACAGCATTATGACCCACCCAAGAGAAACCCAAGGACATGGCCAGCTCGAGTTTCATCAGCCATATCCGACTCCTTGCAACACCGAAGGAACTCCCGGAGGAAGCACAGACCCAGCACAGGGTGCGAATAGACCGGAGTCATAGTGCAAATAGACATTCTCTAAAAAATCCGTAAAAAGGTAAGAAATGGGCAAGACGTGGACGTTGTCTCTATTTGCGTTGCATGGGGACTCTAACACTCTGCCATCACTGTTCGCCAATTCACCCGCACGCTTTTCTGGCTATTCGGCAGTTGAATTATTCAATAGCCACATCGTTCCGACGCCGTATATAGCCACGGGCAATACAGGCATTCAGCTCACCACCTCGCTGGCGTACCTGGATGATTTGTCGGTCCAACACTCGGCTCCAATAGACTTCCACTCCCAGCATCATTTCTAGAGTTTAGGGTGCAAATGGGGGTTAAATACAGAATATCAATAACATTATCATCCATTTCCTCGTTCGCGACGGTCCTATCTCCCTGAAGAATTCCTTGGCAAAGCTGACACATGAATAGCAAGCCCTTGCTCCCTCTTATCTGGAACACCTCTTAATTTCCAAACTCTAGGCGATTTGGATGCGCTGCAGGTGAGGAGGTATCGTGACGGTGCTGCCGGTGTTGGCTGAAAAGCGAAGGACTTTACGGGGCGACAAGACAGCACTGGTTGAAATTGTGCCTTCTCTCTGAGTTTCGCTTCTCAGTTTCTTGGCATTCACCTGCAAGCCCGTCCCGTTCTGGGCAGAAGTCTCCATCCCTCGGGTTCATGTTGTTCGGTGAGAGGTTAAGTCGTCTCTCGTTAGGCGCAGCCGTTGACCGGTCACATTGACGAATGCTTACACCGGGTCGGGGGAGCTACTTACTATCTCACTCGCCGACTCCAAGACGCCGCTGATCCTCATCACGACTGAAGCTCCACCCACGAATGTACAATGGTTCTTGCAGGCGACAGACATCGCACTCTTTCACTGCCTCCATACGGCAGCCGGCGGGATAGAGAAGGGCTCGATATCGTCAACAACGGCAGCAAGAACAGCAGCATCTACCTTAAGCTCAGCAACACAGGTATCATTACTGGGTAGTTCTGGCGTTTTAATAAGTGGCCGTCTGGCGGCCCTTACAACTACCAGCTGACCAACAATTTTACAGGCCCCAATATGCACCTGGATGTCTTCTCAGGCACGCTGGAACGATACCTTACTAGCGACGACACTTCAGGGCAGTAGTGGAGGTTGGAAGCCATCACGGCTAATAATGTGACAAAATCTACTGCGATATCATCAAGCCCGACCGCCAAGCTGACAAGCTCTAAGACGGCGCTAACCAGCCGGCCAGACGCTGCGCCAACATAGACAAGTAAACAAAGCAGAGCCATCGGTGTCGTGGTGGTATTGGCACTGCTCGCGTGTGGCATTGCGTTTTTCTTAAGGAGGAGGAAGCAACAAACGGGAGTTGCCATGGGGGTTACCTCCAATAAAATTATCTTCATCTCGGCCATCTTTCTGCCACGCCACAACCCCACGCTCGGCGAGCTTTGGCCATCTTAGCTGGCTTGCTTACTCAGAAAACAGTGGCTTTGCGTAGCCTGTGGGCGTGCACAGTGACTGAGTAAAACTTAACTTTTCTAGATAATACGGTAGTTGGAACAGGGACACCGACGACGGGGAGGCGTGATATCCTCTGGTAGTACGCGCACGTGAGATTAAAAAAGTTAGTCAAGGAAAGAGTTAGCTTCCCTAGCGTAACATTCGCAGCTGCCTCATGTGTTGTGATGGAGCCAATCAGACAGGGCCGGAGGCATCTCCGTACCATAATATCCTTTACATTCTCGGCAGCAGTGGTAGTGGTGACTATTGCGGTACATCAGATGTTGACAGGAAATTCATTTTTAAGGACTGGCTTTTACTTTATTTGATGTTTCCAGGGGCCACTCGCGGTGTATGACGACGGGAGTCAACGCGCACTGCACCAAAACCAGTCCTTCTGCCAATGCTTACTTCGCTTCCGGTTTTGCTCCGGTTACAGCTCATGTGACTCTTGCGCGGTCTGCAGTACACTATCTCGGTAAAAACTACCTTATTTGAAGCTGGGTTATCAGACAAGTTGCCTGGTGCCTTGTCCTGGAAGAGGGTGCATAGGCCCCCTCGTGCAACACCCACTTCTCCAACTCGGGCCGTAGCTTGATGTCAAAGTTCCAGAAGAGCTTCACTATCATAAGTCACAGTTGTGATAATAAGAGAAGAAAGCTGATTGTCAGCTCAATTGTTGAGATGGTGAGTACCGTGCTGGGTGCTGGAGGCGACCAAAGTTGGATGACAAAAAACTAGGTGCTGTTGGAAGTCGACTTGAATGTTGGATCAAGTTTGGATGTTGGATAGCCCCCTGAATTTTGGAGCCCGCTAATGACTAGATTTTCAGGGCTGGATTTCAGGGTCCAGTTAGCTATTCCACTGTTTCTACACACAACCCTGGCCACTTCCACTCTTGATACTTAACATCACCATCATCCTGTATTCCTGTGTTCCATCGCGCACATCGCTCGATCGGTCGCCCGGGGCCGACGCGGTTCTGCATTCCAACAGGCCAATTGTTAGTAGGATTCAGATGCCAGGAATGAACTATAACGGCCTCTAGGGTGTGCGGCGTGTGTGCTGGTTCGAGTGTGGAGTAGGGGTGTTGATAATGTTGACAGTGTTGCCGCGCCTACCTTAGCTAGCAATCACACGCAGCCCAGCTCTGTTAAACTTATACATTGCAATCTGGCCAATTGGTAAGACGATCTAATGCCTAGAGTTGAGCGCGCCGGGTAGATCGGCAAGGTGGTGTGTGTTGCCGACGGTGGCGATGGTGAAAATGAGGAAGGTTCGCGCGCAAGGGCTTGGCTGGTTAGCTTGCTCTTTCTTCTAGCCTTGCAGCTATTCACAACAACAACAATAATAACAACAAGCTCCCTGATTGACTAGATTAGGTTTAGTCATCACCCTGGCCGCCTAACATTTAATATTGGGTCACATTCGATAAGTCCCATTTTTCGGATCACCTTGAATGTTGCGCTCCCCATTTTCCCGCTTGGACCTTATCTTGTGAACAGAGATTTGGTTGATGCTTCTGCTTCACTGTGCTTCACCCTAAAAAAGAAAGAAAAGAACGACAAAATAATAATGAGTAGGATATGAAGGGAGAGCAAAGAAAAAACACTTACACCCTCCGGAAGAAACTACCCCTCTACCAAATCCCTCCCCTTGGGCACGACATAGGAATGGGGCCAGACAGAAAAGTATGCTTCCTCATTCCCTCCTGGGTACAAGCCCTGAGGTACGGCAGCAGTCTCAGTGCCCGTGAGACCCAGCATATTGGGCTTCCGCGTCAAGCCGGTCAAGGCGAGCATACTGAAGTTTTGACGGGCCTGGGATGGGATGCAGGCGAGCCGGTCGTGGCTGCCGTTGTTTAGGTCGCGAATTCGGGTTGTGGAAGGAGCCTGTCCACCTGGGGCTGACTGCACAAATCCACCAACTGCCCGCCGTAATGGTCTTGCATAACTTTGCACCCCCTGTCAAGATTACGTTGCTGCCCTCGTCTCCTCTGCATCGAGTCAAGAACCGACGCCGACGCCGACCCCATGGATTCTCCGAGCGACTGGAATGCTGCTGAAGAGGTGGGGCTTCCAACCTCGCAACATGTTTTACCAAGCTACCCCCACGGGATGTTTGCACGTGGTGTGCGTACCGCTGCGGATTCGATGTCAGGTATCGTTCTCCGCTCAGTCAGGCTGCATGCACCGTTGTGGTCTGATTTTTCTCGTCCTCAAAATCGGACGCCCTACTTTTTGTCCGAAACGAAAGTCACACCCTTCTACGATAAGGAATTGGAAAAGCGTATGAGTTTTGGATTGGCCAGCACCCAGGTTCGGCGGGATAGATGCATGTGAGTATTGCGCATTCGCGCGCAGAGTCGAAGCACTGCTGCGCGTTGGGTAGCAACCTCCCACCCCTCAACACTGGTGACTGCAAGCCAACCAGCAGCTGGCCAATAACTCAACACTATTTAGCGCGAAGCTCCCACCATCCGGGTCAGCGCGGCCTGGAGCCGAGCAGGCCAGAAGCACCAGACGCAGCCCTGATTCCAAACTTGATCTCTCGAGCTGAGGTGATTGGGTTGATTCCATCTTCCCGGCGCCACGGGCTAATGCACCACCTTGAGAGGCCTCGAATGCTTGAGGCACCCACAGTGAGTGGTTGTCACCATGCACTCTGTCCCCTCATATGAACCTCATTTGTTTCCGCATGTAATAACTGCCAGGCTCCCTGCCCTTGCCGTGCTTTGGTCGCCCCTTCAAAATTTTAGGGTGACTTTTCCCGACGCATTCACCCACTTTGCGTCACGATCATCAACGGTAGCCGCCTAAGTCTCCTCACGACGCCCAAGCAATTTACATTCCTGTAACACCATCGTTCAGAACAGCCGCCGCGACTTTATCCACAGCATCCCCGGGCAGATGCACGGCGACACGTTCCCTCACGCCCAACCCTCGACGTTTTGTTGACTCGTTCACTCGACGTCAAACCTTACTATTTCGCGACCCAGATTTGGACTACTTCATCCATTTAGGACTGCTCGCCAATCAGGCTTTTCTTTGTATTGCACTTGACAGGAAACCACAATCCGTGGCTCGAATTGCTCTACTGGGGAACCAGACGGCGACAAAAAAAGTCATGGGTTTTCATCAAGATGTCGGTGAACATCTGGCCACCAATGACTCCAATCCAAGTGACTACCACCCAATGGGGCAGCCAAGATCAACCGGAATTTCTTCTTTTGCACTGAATCTTACGAGCTACGAATCCCAGTCTCTGAACAATGCGTTCAAGTTTGATTTTGGTTCCCAGCACCACAATGCATCTCAGGCTCCATTCTCCGCCGCTCCTCCTCTGCCAGGTGTCCCTATGGATTTTGTCCCGGATGTCCGAAGGAAACATAATTCTACCCAAGGAACCTCACAGATGAACTATCCCTTTGGATCCACACAAGGCTTCAGGCTCCAGGACAGTTCAGGGGTTCCCGGGATTTCCGGAGTGCAACAGGGTGATTCCACCCTCCATCGCACCGCCGTGCTACGCCCAGCTTCATTTGGCAAATTTGCTGGGCTTCGAGACGATGATAATTGTACCTGGTCTTGGACTGCGGGTTCAACGGCCATGGGGACTGCGTTGGTAAGTTTTACATTTGCAAGGCCTGGAGGATCCCACAATGGATGAGACACACCACGCCGGCGTTTCTTTCTCTCGTTTATTCCTTTCACTCTATCCCTCGCCCGTTAGGCGTTCGTTACCATTCCATGGAGGAAGGACCACTACATGTAGACCAACGCCTTGGCTCTGCACAGGTCTACGCCCTTGGTGTCGGATTCTGGCTCCAACTGTGATGCAATCCTCGGTTACTATACACACACTACCCAGGTCTGGAAAACTGCCGATTTGGTGCTGTCACGGAACAAGAAGACCGGTGCATTCAGAGCCGGCATCAGTGAGCCTTGTGTGAAGTCTGAGGCAAAGAACGGTAAGTTAGAAACTCAGCCCAAAGCTCTTCGTCACTAATTTGTCATATCAGGATTATGGAACGTCCGTTCCAATCGCGCCGTGGTAGTGAGAGTCCTGCTGAAGTCAGCAGCGACGCCACCCTTAGGGCCGTATAACATGCATGCTGTCTCCGGCGATGTCATCACCAACCCAGCACTTAATAAACTGCTTAGCCCTCCCTGATTTCTATCCACCCACACAAACTCACGACCCTTTCCCCTGCCGGAACCCATTCAACTTTTTGGTTCACTTCCCAGTTCTCAACCGATCCCATATCAACTCGAGGAGGCATTCATCAAGGAGGCCACCATTCCAATGACTCTAACCTTTCGTCGTGCATCAAGATGCTAATAGATATGTATACAGCCATCTCAGCCAGGCACTGGGATCGAGAGCGGGTTTCAACGAGGAACCAGTCACGGAATACCCATTCGCAAACGGTAGGTCAATCATTGCGGAAGGGCTCCGTGTGTTCGATTAGACTTGTCCATTAACCGTGTGGTCTCAGCCAACCCGAAAGCACCACACCGTATCTGGAGTCATCAACACCTTTCCCCAGTGATGATTGCCAGCTCTCCTTTGACGATGACGCCGGCGACATGGGCGGTCACAAGCGATTCGCTTGCCCATTCTACAAACACAACCCGAAGAAGTACAAGAATAAGAGGACCTGCGTTGGACCTGGCTTTCTCGCAATGAGCCGTGTCAAGTACTTATCCTGGTCTCTTTAGTTCTCCCCACCCCCCACACGCTAACCTGGGCCACAAAAAGGGAGCACCTTTACCGCAGACATGCCGAACCTTCAAATACATGCCAATCCTGCCTCAAATTTTACCAGACATCCGAGCTTCTCAGGAATCACCAGAGAAAACGCCCAGGCTGCAGGGTCGTACCCGAAGAAGATCGCCCGGATCGGATGACCGCTGCACAACAAGCCGAGGTGCGTTCTAGGAAGAGGAACGACGAAACCGAAGAGCAGAAATGGGCTAGTATTTACCAGACACTCTTTGGGTGGGACAGCACCGATATCCCATCACCCTGTGAGTCCTTCGCTCCAAGATTTTGCATCAACCCCCTTTCTTGTCACCCCTGTCTACCCATGTGCGACAGGAGTCAGCCATAGGGTTCCTTTCTTTTGAGCTGCGCTTTCGTGCAAACAACACCAACACCGAGTCCCCACGTCTATAACCGCCTGTTCCTGACGTTCTACAATATCCAGATTACGAAGAGACACAGAGCAATGAGACCGCTGCCGCGGGTTGCTATCTGATGTCGGAACGACAGGTCCAAGACTTACGCGAAAACAACCCCCCATTCGATCTAAAATGCGGGTTTAAGACCAGTATCTGCATGGTAATTGGTTCGGCGTCGGAGCCGCAGTTGGAGAGGATTTCGGACTTGGCGTGTGATTTCATGGTGAAGTATGTGGAGCGCTGTAATGGTTTTGACTACGGAGTTGTTCAGGGTTGACGAATCCCCAAGCGTTGGGCTACGACAGATTTGTATCATGGTTTACTTGCATACTTTTCGTTTTTGGTTTACTCTGTTGTAGGAGTTTTTAGAGTCAGTGGCGTTTTCTCAGGGCATTCAGAAGTAATATTCCCGAGGGTACGCTCCATATACTAGGAGCAACCTTTACGACACAACTCCGGTAGGACGGGCCATTAAGTGTGTTCAACTTGCACCCATGGACAATCATAACTTTTATTCTTGGCATCGCAACAAAGTCTCGCCAAATGAGGAAAAATGTGCAGAAATTCGGCATGGCCGATATCTGCCGGAAATATCAACAGGCTAGAGGCGAGGGCATAGCATGCATACGATGGGCTCTCCCAGGGCGACGAACCACTGGATCCCAGGCCCGCGCCAAGAAATTCGGCATAGCCAATAGCTGCTGAACAGGCCTTTCGGCCAGAAGCAACAGCACAATCAGCGGATGACAGACTTGCCCAACGCGATGAGCCATTGCACCAGGGGTTATCAGCACAACATGACGACATGCAGCACCCCGTTAGAAAGGCCATGATCCCCGCATCAAGAACATGGCCGATGACTGTAAGTTATGCCACAACGCCAGAGACGACGGCAAAAGGAAGTTATACTAGGCTCCCAAGGAGATGAACTATTAGACCTCGAGTCTACGTTGGACCCGGACGACCTTAAATAGCCCACTAGAAAGGCCGTTGTTCTCGGGACAAAATCTCGGCTCTGACCTCACTAATCCACATCGTCCCTGTCGGATTCACCGCGTTCCACGTCCACATAAACCGCGCACAGTGGTTCTGAGACAACGAAGACGGAATCATCGAAGTAATCAATGTCGGCGACAGCCTTCAGTTCGTAGCCAAGCTGCACGAGATCCTCGTTGTCGCATCACTGGGCGCGCTGACGGTCAAGGTGTTCAAGCGCTGGCTCGTCAAATCACATGTCCCCGTCGGCCTGCTTACGGGCGCCTACCGTATCGGCGATATTTCCTACATATTCAGCAAGGTCTTCTGGTCCGCATCGTTTTAACGAGCGGCCATCCTGGTCCGCCTCATTCTGGCGAGCACCATTGTCGCCACGCTCATCAGTGCAAAGCTCGCTGTCGTTCTAGGACCCAACCCGCAGCGTCCGGCGCCGTCTCCACATCGAAACGCCCTGGACCCTTATAGTGGGCGACACGCTCTATTCCGGCACGACTTTCTCGAGCACCATGGGGCTCCGTACCGAGGTCAGCGTCACTCACCCACTCAACGCGAGTACCCTGACTGGCTCCCAACAACTGCTGGACACGTTTTCGCCGCTTGCGGCCGTCGACTGAGGGGCTGAGAGGTACGGCTACGGGTCGGGAAAGACCGGATCGGCCATGCCGTTTGCGATCGTGGTCGTCTTCGCGTACGTCGCCGTCATCGCTGGTTAATTATTGGACATCATGGTCGTCTCGGGCTTGATGCTGCGCGGGAGGGCGGCGTCGACAATTCTCGCACGGGATGACATGCAGGATCTGCAGCTGCTGGCGTGGAACTCGGAGCCGCTTCAAGAGTTAAGGGAACCGCGGGGCTGATCTGGACTGATCAAAGGTGACGAAGAGTCACGTGACTTTGAGCATGGGTGGTCGTCGAGGGTGGTGAAACAAAGGATCCAATGAGGCTAGTTTCCAAGTTGATATCCCTGAGAGGGCCAAGATTTCTAAACGTCAAGGTTCTCGCCACAAGTCGAAAAGAACCGGATATTGAGCGCCTTCTCCAGGACGAAGAGTCGATATCTCTGTCCAACCCACCCGTCGATGAGGATACCAGAGTCTACATTCGCGAGACCTTAGCGTCTGGTGCACGATTTCAAAGATGGCGGCCATCACTTGCTAAGTCGGTGGAAGATTCCTTGACAAAGGGTGCCAAGGGAATGTAAGTCTTGACTCCCGCAGACATTTGTATTAGGGCCAGAATTGATATTTCCGATACGCGCGTGCCAGCTCGACATCTTGCAAAGGCTGAGCACCGAATCTGCGATCTATCAAGCTTTGAGGAATCTACCGAAAACCCTCGACGGAACTTATGAACGAATTTTGCTCAATATTCCGGAGTTCAACCGATGCTATGCGAAACGAGCTCTTCAGTGGCTGTCATTTCATCCCAGCCGGCTACGTCGAGGACGCCTCTGGCTCACGTTAGCCCCGCTCGCGGTTGCGGTGACTCTGCCATGTCATCATGGCGCCCTACGTCTGGAAGATCTCTTACTGGATGTTTCTGATCTACAAGACATTTGCACATGCCTCACCGTCTTGCCTGAAGTGAATTACAAAAATGGCGGCTGGAAGTTCACCCCTCCGGCGATGCTGTCGCATTATACAGTCAAAGAGTTTTTGGTCTCCGATGGCCCACAGCACAGCATCGCTGCCCAGTTTCGAATTTCGGAGTCATCTTCCAATATTCTCATACCAGAAATGGTCCACGGCGGCCAGGGTTTGAGCAGTTTCCCACGAGCATCAACGCCGCTAAAGAAGGCTCCACCGATATTCTGCCACGCTTGATCATGAATGGGGATGACTGGATGGAAATCGTCTTGGTGTATCTTGTTCTCCTTTGTCTCCCTAGAGCCGCGAAGGAGTGGATGCAACGGAACAAGAGTCTCACGCTCAATCATCCTGTTGTGAAATACCAGACCAAGACCGGGAAATCGCGGTCGCGTAATATCTCTTCGCTCTCTATAGCGGGGTTACGGCTCATCCGGGGTAGAAAATAAGGGATAGGGTTACTGCCCCACATCCACACAGGAAAAAAACCACAACCCTCATATGCAGCGCATGCCCCTGCCGGCTCCATAACGCCACCCAACCAACCCTTGCATGGAACCATTCTACCAACTAACAGTTACATGAATCAAAGTCAACCTGGGCGCGCAGGACAGCAAATTGATTGGCAGGCCGAGCTGCGTATATGTAGTGCATATCTGTAGCTTAGCTAACGCATCTAAAAAGCGGTTTTTCTCCCCTCCACTCTCCTTTTCCCTCTTCTCTTCACTTATAAAGCCACACCTACACTTTAAATCGCACGTGAACATATCCTACGTATATCCTAATTATATATTAATATAGAATGGAAGAAGTTAGTAGAAGTAAATTAGCTTTAACAGTAAAAGGAGCTATACTTAAGTTAAGTGGAAGATAGTAGTGGCCGTGTCAGTTACTGTAACGTATATGCAGAGAATATTAAAAATTAGCTAATATAGTTTAAAAAGAGGGTAGATAAGTTAGACTTTATTTAAGCTTTAAATACGGTATATATAGAACCTTTATATATTAAGTATATATTAATGTGGTTAGCTTGTCACTATTAACTTTAACAGTAGATACTCTGTTTAAATTACGGAAATCTTAGATGTAATTATAATTCCAGTATATCTGTAGACCTGTAAGGCCAGTTTAGCTATAATCGTTTATTTACAGGCCCTTTTAGTAACCTTAAGTTTAGATAAGGTGTATATAAAGCTTATAAAAGTTAAGGATATAGGTAGTATAGCTCTTTAATTCCACACGTATATTTAGAAGTTTATCCTCTTTTTTAAATCCAGTTTAAAATTAAGTAAGCTTACAGTTAAGTTAAGGTTAAGCTTATACGTTTAAAATATCTTAAGTAAGTATAACCTCTTTACTATTATTAGTATATACTAATAAGGTATAAGTGTAAAGGTGAAGACTGGAAGGTTAAGGCTTAGTATTAGTAACTGTAATGTATTACGACCTGCACTTGACACAGGCCTTGAGAGGACTGGCGCAGGTTAAGACAGAACGTATAACAGGACGCCAATAGGTAAAGGGTGTTCTGAAGACGGCTTATTAAGCTAGCACTCCTAGACGGGGGGTTTAACATTACTGTAAGTCGCTATTATTATAATGCACAGAGGTAAGTCTGAACAGTAAGACATAAATGAATAATTAAATATTAGTGTGAGGAATTAAAGCCCTTTATAAAGGTTATAGATATAATTATAACTATCTATACTAATTAACTAAAAGGTACTCTATACCTTATTTAGTCCGTTATACTTAATAGTGTATTATACAGTTATAATTAAGCAGTTAACTGAAAGGTATTTAGTGTTATTAATCCTTATAGATTACTAAGCGCTTTCTTACTAATCGTAGGGGCTTTAGGTCTTTACACCCCTGGCTTAATATGTCTAGATAGTGTATGCTGTCCTCCTGTATTGGTCTTTCTATAGGGGATTTGTTAAGCCGCCTTAACTTAAGTGATAGCTTATAAGGTTGTTACACGATTCCCCCTCTTTAATATTCTTTTCCTATAAAGAATCGTTAGGTTGGTTTTCCTCTTTCCCTACCTTCGTTATGTCTTCTAACTGTATTGAAAAGCGTAAAAAATAGAGAAAATAGGAGAAAGCTCCTTACGATTATTATATCTGTCTTGTAAAATCCCTTAACGCCTTTAGTTTACAGATATCTCCTTACATTTATTACTAAACTAAGTCCTTACTGTACTAAGTTGCAGTGTAATTTAATAGTTACAGTAAGTACTAGTCTATTAGTATGCCTTCCTTGTGTGACGCGTTTAGCTACTTTAACGAGTTTATTAAGGGTTTAGTAGATAAGAAAAAGGAGCTAGATACTTTATATAACTAAGCAGTTACTAAATATTATAATTCCCTTATAAAGTTATAATATGTTGAAATTTAGTAACGTGTTATTAAAGTGAAGGTAATAAAAGTGTTTTCTCGTAAGGCTAAGGTCTTATTATTTTAGGAGTGAGTAGAAGTAGTAGATTTAGTCTGTGTTAAACCAGTCTCTTAGGACTGGGACTTTTTTCTTGCTAGTTTTCCCTTTAAGGGGTTGTTACAGCTTACGACGTCTTTTTAACCTGGTTTGTAACTTCTTTCCTTTAATAAACGAAACGGCTTTTTAACACAGTAACGGTGTGTTTGCTTCCTTTAGTAAGAGGTTATGGGTTTAAGTCTTATAAGGGCTTTCCACTGAAGGTTTAGAACTTGGCTTAACTTTTCCGCTTAGTCTGGTCTTAAGCCTTTAGCGGCTTTTTTTTTTTTTTTTTTTTTTTTTTTTTTTTTTTGCTAACTTCCTTTCTTAATAGTGCTTGTTCTTGTGGACACACTTCCTTACCACGTACCGTGTTGGGTTTTTACAACCCTAACCCGGCCAGTGTGGTTAGAACAGTGTGGCTGGATCCATGCAGCCGCTCCGCGGCTGCATCCGTGGATCTGCACAGCCAAGAACGCCAGACTCCACTGCCAACCTCGTATTCACTCAGCCAACCTCGCTTCGCAGAAGCGAGTGTGGCCAATGCACTCCGTGCACTGGCCACCCTCACGGCTATAATAACACGGCTTCCACTCCCGAAGATAGAAATAATTAATCACCTTCAACACACACTGCTTTCCAATGCCTTGACCCCTTTTGCATTTCAACAA
>Ga0247770_1000798_pt1 | contig 28964 bp, 28 predicted proteins | sample UWRJL136409B6_FD_179943 | JGI IMG/M metagenome (GOLD analysis project Ga0247770, IMG submission 179943) | Plant litter microbial communities from Arlington Agricultural Research Station in Wisconsin, United States - UWRJ-L136-409B-6 | ecosystem: Environmental > Terrestrial > Plant litter >... | reverse complement strand
CTTGGGGAGGGCGCCGGTCCAGGAGGTGATGATGATTAGGTCAGGGGCGCCTTGGGTGGTTGCTTCGGAGGCGGAGGGGAGCGGGAGGGGGGAGGAGGAAGCGGAGAAGGAGAGGTGTGGGCGTTGACGGGGGAGGTGGTGTTGCTGGCGTTGGGCGTAGGGGGGGTTGGTGGTGATGGACTTGGGGTCTTGCACCCAGATGGAGGGGGCGATGGAGACGAAGCCCGGGACGAAGGCGAGGGTTTGCTTCTTCTTGCCCATGGTTGATTGTTTTTGGTTGTTGGTTCTGGGTATTGTTGGTTGTTGGATGTGAGATTGGGTGTTGGGAGTTTGCCTGTGGCCGCCAAGGCAGAAAGGCGGCGGTTCCTTGTCTTGTCAAAATGCCAACGCGGGTTGCTTCAGGACAGAAGGTGGAATGGGGTTGCGATTGTCGGGTTGCTAGACAGGCCGGGCCCGCTGAGATATATGCGGGTGGCGCCTGTCAGTGTCGTATGGTGTCATTGTGGAGGCGAAATTCTTGTCATCACCATCGATACTTTGTCCTCACCGAGTTGAGGCGGACATATTCGGATCGTACGCGCGTGTACTCAGGGCGATCTCGATCTGACACAAGGGATACGTTGGGAAACACCAGTTCCCAGAGAAAGGCAGCGGTTACAGACATACGAACAAGCGTACACTTCGGTAGTTGGACATCGGCAGACAGCCAAAAACGAGGAGGCGTTTCTGGCTGGAACGCGTTGCCTCGAACGATTATTACTTCTGGTCTTATTGACCCTGCAACACAGAGGGATCCTTCGCTCAGAATGACCTAATGCAGAAGGGTAGAAAATGACCTGGCTGCCGGGCTACTAACGGCTGCAGTTGAACAACTCTCTTTGAGATTTATGCCCGATTCGGCCGGGAACCCTGAAGTAACGGCTGCCCCCAGTCCTTAGCACTGGTTTATCCCTGGTATATCTCCCATTTCGCACTCGTATGGCCTCATACCCTCACCGTCGCTGCAGTTGGCTGCCAGGGCATAGTGTGCCTCCCCCCTGGCTGCAGCCGTCAAGCTGGGAATGGGGAGTTGGGGTTGATGCAAGATGGCTCCAGCCTTGATGCCGAGTTGGAGTTTGAAGTAGCGGCTTCCCCACGTGTAAACGAGTCAGGCACAGAGGACCTGTGAGGGCGCTATGGAGGGTGTAAGCCGCCGACCCGAATCTCCAGCATTAGTCTCATGAACCGGTTGCAATCCCCACACCGATCTATAACCGTCAAACGGGTCCGCCGGCCGGACTAGCGTCCCTGGGTGTATTTGGAGACGCCCTCTGTAGCAGCGTACACGGTCCCCGTCAACTTCCAAGGTCTGGCTCTATGTTTTGCTCGTCTGGAAAACGCCCTTCGATGGCATCAGGAAACCGAGACAAGTCGAATTAGCAAGTTTACACCTAGCCATCCGTCTCGCCATGGCCGCGGCCCGTCGAGTTGATCCCGACCAACGGAATTGTCAGACCTACGGGCTGCAGCTGCTCCGCACTACGACCGTAGGCGGACACTACAATGCCAGCCCAGCGGCCGCTAGGTCCCGGGCGATCGGACACTCGCTGTGTATCTCGGCCCAATGCTGCAACGCCTAGCTCCACATACTCCGCATACGGCCAGCCTAGCCTGAATCGCCTTAGAGTTTAGCGTCCGCGATATGATAGCATCTCGGCTTCTTGGCCGAGAACACACCCCATGGGTATCTTGTCACCTACAAAGGAGCTCTCCCCCTACCTCCCGCCCCGACCTGGTATATTCCCCTTGGCGTGCCATACCCAGAACGACACAGCTCGAGTTGACGTTCGTTCCGTTCCGCTTCCGCCCCTTGTTTGTACCTGCGTCGCCACCACGAGTGCCTTCGGTGTATCGACACTGTCTCCTCGTCCTCCATGACGGGCCCCAGCAACTATGCAGACCCCGGCGACTGCCTTGAGATGTCCAGCGTAGAAGGGCCTCAGCTGGAGGCGGGGGAGGTGACGGAGCTCGAGTGGAAGGCTGGAAAGAAGGAGTACGCCTTGATGATCACCATAGCCGTGATATCGTTGATGGTAGCGCTCGATGCCACCATCCTCGTCTCGGTGCTTCCCGTGAGGATACACCCGTCCTGTCTTTCCCACTGCTTGCTGGAGATCTAACATCTACCAGACGCTCGCAGTCGATCTCGGAGGGTCATCAACGGACGCATTCTGGGCGGGCACCTCGTACCTCCTCGCCTGCGCCGTCTGCCAGCCCTTCATCGCCGCCCTGTCCGACATCTTCGGCCGCAAAGAGATGCTCATGGTCTCGGTACTTTTTTTCACCATGGGCACGGCGCTCTGCGCGCCCATCGCTAAAAACTTCACTGTGTTCTTCATTGGGCGCGCCGTGCAGGGTATCGGCGGAGGCGGCATCATCACCATGGGGCAGGTTATCTTCGCCGATATCGTGCCCCTGAGGCAGCGGCCAAAGTACTTCTCCATCGTGCTCGCGGCATGGGCCCTTGGGAGTGTTCTGGGCCCGCTGATTGGCGGTCTCTTTGTTGAGCACGTCTTTTGGGCTTGGTGCTTTTACATCAATGTGAGTCTTGCCCCTGATAAGTGCCATGAGGCCAGTTTGCTAACATGGTTGCCCCAAAGTTCCCCTTCTGCGTTCTCGGTCTCGTTCTCGTGCCCATCTACGTCAAACTCAAGACCAAAAAGACATCGCTAAGGGCCAAGCTTGCTCGCGTCGACTGGATCGGCAGCATTTTCTTTACGGCGGGCATGACCAGCTTTCTAGTGGGAATCTCATGGGCCGGTATCCAATACGAGTGGAAGAGCGCCCAGGTGATTGCGCCCATGACTGTCGGCGTTTCCGGTGTCGTAGCCACCATTGTCTGGGAGGCGTATTATGCGAAGGAGCCTATCCTGCGGCCGTCCCTATTCTACTCGACCTCGGCCATCTTCACGTACGCGTGTGCTCTTTTTCAGGGCCTCATTGTATGTCATCCCAGAGCTCCCCGTTCCAATGAACCGAAACTGACCAGCACCATTAGCTCTTCTGCGTTCTGTATTACGTTCCTTTCTACTTCACCGCCGTCCACTTCGTCTCGCCTACCCAAGCTGGGCTGGACATCTTCCCAGTGACCTGCTTCCTCCTCCCCGGAAGCATCGTCATCTCGGCCATCGTATCCCGCATCGGTCGTTTCCGATGGGCGATTTGGACTGGCTGGATAATCTCATGCGTTGGATGCGGCCTCTTCGAGCTCTTTGACGAAGGCACGCCTACCCCCGTTTGGGCCGTGATTCTAGCCGTATTCGGCGTCGGCCAAGGCATGCTACTTACCAGTATCAACGTCGGCATCCAAGCTATCAGCCGGGTTGAGGATGCTGGACGCGCGGCGGCCATGTACGCCTTTATGCGCACGCTCGGCATGTCCATCGGCGTGGCCATCGGCGGCACCGCCTTCCAAAACGTCATGGCTAGCAAGCTCCGTGAGCTCGGTCTACCAGAGGACATCGCCAATAACTCAGAGGCCTATGTAAAGATCATGCGCGCCATGGACCCCACCGACCCTGTCCGCATCAGTGTCATGCAAGCGTGTAGGTCCCTCCCCTTTCCAGCCGCCAACAAATGCACCCGTACTAACCCCTCTGCAGACGTGAAAGGGTTCCACGGTGTGTACTGGATTGTCACCGCCTCGGCATGTGCTGCTTTTATCTGTAGCCTCTTCATCAAGCGCCACAGTATGGACAAACTCCTCGCGACCAAATTCATCCTCCGTGGCGGCCGCAACCCTCATCACCACTCGATCGTCCTCGACCCGCCCCTGGAACAAGAACCCAAGAGCACTACGACCTCCTCCCGCGCCGACTCCTCGCAAGCCACAACCATGGTACCAACCCCCCGACAGCCAGGACTTTTCAAATCGTCCGACGTCGGCTGCAGTCGCGGCTGCAACGGACGCGCCGAGTCAGACAGCGAGAGCACCACCAAGGCACAAGAGGCGAGTGAGACAGCTCGCGAGAAGCAAGACTCCACATTATCCAGCCTCTCCAACGAGCGCCCCGTCATCGAAGTCGCAGCAGTAGCGTACTACGTCGAGCCAGGCGGCAAAGTCACGCCCGTAGACATCCTCAACAACCCAATGGAGGAGACAAAGAACGGTGGGCAAGCCCAGAGCGAGATGCAGCACGTTTCGGCTTCTCAAGAAGAAGGGCCGACGCAAGCCAACCTCAACAGGCCTGAGATTCTCATCTCGGCACCGCTAGACGGCGAGGGCGTCGCAGACAGAGAAGTAGAGAGCTTGCCTGAGCCGCTGAAGGAAGACACAGCATCAAGGCGACAATCCGTCTCCTCGCAGAGCGAAGAAGGAGATGATCACTTTGAGGATAGCAGCCCAGAGCCACCATACGAATGGACAGATCCGGAATCATTGCAGGGCATTGAGACGCCGCCTAATGCTGTCAGCGGCGTTGAAGGCGGCGATCCAGTACCGCGGCCGGGGAGCGCACAGGACAGGTCGAGTTATGCGACCCTAGAACCGGCGTCGGATCCGCGTCTTAGCAGGAAGAGCTGGTCGTAATGGATGGTGGGGTAAATGGAAGAGTCGAGTTTCTTTTGGTATGAGGGGAGGGATGGAAGGATAATACCCATCGGTTTTTGTACATAGCATAGTCATGTTGGTTGTACATACGCATGTCCTAGACGGGTTTCTGGTAATGACAGGTATTCATCACGAGAATATCTATTTGCACTGTAACAGGTCTGCTAATCTGTACAGTGAAATGCCACAGCTCGTAACATTGCAAGGCTGGTGACACAGAGGATTCTACGAAGGCTCGAGCTGAAGAGAGTCATCTCTCAGCCGGTGCGGAAGATGCCTTCTTACTGTCCTGACAGCCTGTGGTCTTTCTTAGTGTAGGCTATCTCCCATTCTAAACAGGTCTTCTACATTCTAAAAAGGCCTTCCTGCTTTCTCGAACAGCCTGTCCCAAAAATAAGGAAGATCTTTCGCGATGCAGTCACGGCCTATAACATAATAAATTAGGCCTTGATATTACGAGACAACCCGTGTGAGGATTCCCCGAACACATTCTCGCGCGGAGACGAAAGACTATTTCTTTTAGCCCGAGCCTTCGTACAAGAAGCAAGGCCTATGTCATTACGTCACAGGCCTTACTTGTATCCCTAGAAGCCTTGGCGATATTGTGAACGGGCTGTTGGAGAATACAAGAAGGCCTCTTGGGAATGTGGTACGGCCTAACAGCAAAATTGCCAACATTCACAGCCTGGAGGTTTACTCTGCAAATACAGATTCTCATTCATCAAGCAGCTAAATGCTGACGAAGTAACAGGCTATTCGTCAAATCTTTTCCGTTCGCCTGGCTTAATCTCCTCATCAGACATCTTGTTGTGCTCGTGCATCTACCAAACCCATTATCATAACAAATTACCCACCAAACAAACAACTGCGGGTAGGAAACAAATCCCTTACCAGCCCATATCGTCACCGCCCATATCCTCAACGCCCATGCCCTCAACGCCCATCGCCAGGCTCTCAATATCATCCGCACGTTCCACGCCTTCGACGTTCTCATGGTTCTGCCCACCAACTGGGGCGTCACACTCTGGGCACCGAGTAAGTTCCATGGGCATCCCACACTCTCCAATTGTGAATGGGTGGCCGTTCCGGCAATGATACCAGTGGCCCGTGCCGGCGAAGGAAAGCGACATCGCCCGATACACAGCTATCAGCTCGTCGCTGGTGACTTCGCCGTAGAACACGCCGTCGTTGACCATAATGTCTACCCTCTCGATTTCGTCGCTCAACGAGGCAGTTGGCGGGTACTCCAACAAAAGTGCTCGAGCTTGGGCGATATGGTCGTGAGCCTTCTGGATATATCCTTTGGGACCATCCATATCATTTGCGGTGGTAGCGGTCTTGTGCTGCCAACCTGAGCCAAGGCTTCGAGCAAACACACAAATCTGAGCCGCAAATATGTGACCTTGAACTTGGTCCCGTCTGTTCTGGGTGTCTCGTGCCACGTCAATAATTTGAGAGCATTCGCCCATGTAGAGGGACCAGTCCACGCCCGAGTTTTGTTGTGCTGGGATTTTTCTCCCTGACCGAAGACGGAAAATGTCTGAGAGGATAACAAAGACATGGCTAGAAGGTGACCCTTCACTTGAATAATCGACTGGTCGAACCGGAAAGCTTGGTCAGTTACGTTTATACGGTTGGCATGCCTGACAAAGTCTGAAACTCGCTGGAAAGGTTGCTCTTCTTTCCGGACTTTGCTCGCAAATTGGTTTATCTTCAGCCAAACCTTGATGAGCTCTGTGTATCTCCCATTGTCTCCTGCAATCTGTTGTAGGCGCTGCAGATTCTAAATCCTCGTGACGGCGGATCTCACTGGCTGATGTTGTTGAATCGCCGACGATGACCGGATATTCTGAAAGGGCGCTTGGAGAGCATCTTGAGCAAGTGCGAGGTCTTTTGCGAGGTCAAAGCATGCGTTGGATGACCAAGAGATAAATCTCTTCGTCGCCTCGTCGAGCATGCCGCGGCGGACGATACGGTCATACCTAGCAATGCTCCGAAGGGATCCGCGACAAGTCGGGCAGACTTTGGTGCCCTCAAAATCCTGTGAAAAGGGTTCTGAGACGCCACGGATCTTAACTGGGGCCCCGTCCTTGCCGAGTTCGTAGAACGAAGCCATATTCATCTGGCCGTCCATCGACGAGACTGTCACGAAATGTCCGCAATCTGGGAAAATGCAGGGCTCTTCGTCTAAGTTGATCTCGTCGAAAGTTTTCATCTCGATGAAATCCACGCAGGTCGAGTTAGAAGATCCGCACTGCTGACAATATTTCGAGCTAGGACATGTTTCTCCACAGAGTGACGGGCCTGAATTTTCGCATTTATGTTAGCGGGTGTCCAAAAATGCTATGGGGATGAAAAGGAACTTGGTGGCAGTTCGGCTGCCTTGTCATCGTCTCTGGCTTTCGAGGCTTCTAGCGCCTCAATCTCTGCTAAGTCCCGGTCGTTGACGAAAATCTCGTACATTGCCGACAATTTTTTCCGCAGAAGCTGGAGCTGACCCATGTATGGGGTGATGACTGCGATATCTGCCTTGGCGTAAACGCCTTATCGAACTAGGTGTGAGACCAGAGTGACTGTCATACACGCCTCGAACTCGTTTTCGTGCGAGGTGCTCTCTTGATCTTCAGTGCCCGCCTCCGGGTTTTCGTGATGAAACCAAAACAGACGTCTCTTCATTCCCACCACTTCTGGGTATTGTAACACATTATCCCCGTCCTTGAGAGTTGGGTAAAGGGTAGAGCGAATCAGTTCGGAGACACTGGGGTGCATCCGCCGCTGTGTTTCCAGTTTGCTGAAAGGCATCCGCAAGTCTGTTGCACTGGGTGGCTCAACGAGCCTTTCAAATAAAGACATGTCCAGAGAGTACTGCTTGCCTTGGGGATTGCTGCTCTGTAGACCATAGTTTTGTATCTGAGGCCGGAGTTGGAGATGGTCCCCGATCAAAATGGCGTGCTCGACCGATGGAAGGAGTGCAGTCAAAGTGTGCCCTTCAAGGACCTCACCAGCTTCTTCGCAGAGAACGACCTTGGGGGCCAATCCACGAACTAACTCAATATTCTTTGCAAGGCCAGTGGTTGTGACTCCGACAACATGCGCCTGCTGGAGGCAGCGAAGATCCCCTTCCCTGTGGAGACGATCTCTTTGAACTCGCGCTTTCACGAAATTCTCGTGGCATATGGAAATACCGCTAAGTAGGTTATCGCTAATGTTCTCTAGCCAGTGGCTATGTAACAGCTGCCGTTCGATGTTTGCCATGCTGAAAAGGGGCACGTCGTTTAAAGTGTCGACTGAGCGACACCCGGTCGGACCACGATGGCCACCCCGAAGCCACTGGTCAATGGTATCCCTTTTCTGATGCGTAACTGTCTGCCATCCATCATGGTCGCTTGGGAACAGTTCTGAAGAGTGGTTCGGGTGGTGGGTAGCCAGATACTCTTTGACGGTCTGCCATGAAGAGCAGCGTGAGTACTGCTCGAACAAGGACGCCACCTCGTTAACACTTTCCCGTATGCTTGCTTCAGCATTCCGCAACTCGACCTTCTCACTCCACGTCCAGCCCTGGCCTGATTTCCTGGCGATGGTACGTAGATTTAGATCCTGCAATCTTTCTGACTTTGATCTTGAACCAATTCGAATGATGTTCTTCGTTCCGTCCTCGAGAAGGTGCTCAAGAAGCTGATCTAGTGCATGATTGGTGTAACACACGCATAGAATATGCCCCAGATCGGCGTCATCTTTATTTTCCAGCAGGACCTTGATAATCTTCTCTCCCGTGTAGCTCTTCCCCGTTCCTGGTGGGCCTTGGATGAGCGACAGTCCTCTTGTGAGCGTATTGATAAGCGCAGCTGATTGCGTGGGGTCAAGTGTCGACCGAGATGAAATCTCCTCGGGCTCTGGTGGCTCCTGGGGGGATACCGTAAGCTCCGCGTTTCCATGGGTTAAGACCTTGAGACTGAACAAAAAGCCTGGCTTACTTGCGTACAGCGGCGGCTTGATGCTGACTCCGCCGGAGCCATCGGTTGGCGCTATGAGCTCACTGAAAGGCACATCCGGCTTCTGAAACATCTGCTGAAGGGCCATTAGGGTGTCCCTAAATGACGCAAGGGGGAGGTTGGGGAATTCCACCAGATACCGTCGTGCTGGTGTTCTGGCATCAGGCCAAGACCGGATGAGCTGGCCGACATCTTGCTGTGACGGATCAACGAGTTGAAGCCTGACGAAAAGTGAGTTTGCATCACTGGAAAGATTAAAGGCGTCTCTTTCCGACGTCGTCTCATTGTCCGAGTCGTCCTGAGAAGATGGCTTCGGTCGACGCGCGTTCTTGTCACCAGCGCTTCGCATCGTGGAGTCTGAGACCATGTAAAACGTTGCACAGCCGGTTGCATCGAGAACGCAGATCAAGGCGCCCGATTGCAACCGATTGCTGTTGGCCCACCATTCTTCCCGCTTCTTGAGACTCAGGTTGCGGACTGCAGACGGTTGATTGCAGCGAAGGAGCAGCTCTAAGCCCTCAATTCTGTCGAGCTCGATGCCCTGGAGTATTGGAGAGTCGTATAAATAAGTTCGCGCCCGTTCTTAGACCTGCGATGAGGGGCCTCTGAGCATTCCTGCATGATGTCCATAATCTCATGAATGGCATCACGTAGCGGACCCACCGCATCCGACCGAAGGAGTCGGAACTCTCTGTCCAAACGCCCATGGATGCCATTGATATACCATTGGGAGGAATCAATGGTTGGGAGATACTCGGCTCTTGTGGACATGATTTCCTCATACGTCGGAAGGATTCTGATCTTTGTGATATCGGCACTGTCGTTGTCGTGCCGCGCGCCGTCCGCGGAGAGCGTTCCGGGAAGGTCTTGTCGCAATAAGAACTGCTCCCGAGCGACACTGACTTGAATCCGGTTCTCGGAGATAGAAATCTCGTCTCCAACGTCCAGGCGTAGACGGATGTACTCGAGGTACTTCGACGCTTGTAAACGACAGAACTCTCCATCCGAGGACGGGGTCCTCTCGAGATACCCAGATAACTCTGCAGCAATATCAGTGAATCTCTCATTGACCATGTTTGAAGTGTTGCAATCGAGGAGCTTTGACAGCACCGCAAAAGCTAGCTCCACCAGATCGTCCCTGGATGTGTCGATGGAGGATTCCCGCCAAGATTTTAGCACCTGGGCAACGAAACTGAAGCATCTGGTCATGCGGTCACCACCAACTCCGTAAAGAAAGTTGTAGATGGTGGCAACTTGCTGCCCCTAGGATGGCGGAATTGACGACGTGTGCGTGACTGATTAGGCGAAAGAAGGGTCTCAGTTTCGTATTCCAAAAGCGTTGACCGGCGAGTATCGGAAGTTGGGGAAGGTGCCGATCTGTAATGTCTTTTACAAATGAGAGACTGGCTTCGCTAGCAAGGAGCCTGACGATCTCCTGTGTGGTGCCGACATCGCCATCCATCAGCTCCAGCCCAAGCTGGAAAAAGCGAGCAACGGTCGTGGGATCCGGCCGCAACAATTGCGATCCTTGCTCCAGGAGCCGCTTCCATGATCGCAGCTTCACTTCGCGCTCGTTGTGTGGCGCACTCCCCGTTGTCCCACGAGGGCCATTCGTCCGTGGTGTCACCAGTGATGAATGATCTCCACCGCGCTTCCCCGTTTCTGTCGAAACCGCTTGTTTGGGCTCATGTAGAAATTTGCATCTTTTGCCAAATTTGCAGCTCCTATGTTGTCGGAAATTCCTGCATGGCGCAGCCGAGGCCTTGCTGTCCCTAGATCTGATGGGAATTGTTAGCGTAGACTCGGTAGAGATAGACCAGGGATCAATCATACCCGTTCCCGCTCATCATGTACGACGAAGGGATCCAACAAGAAGACGCGGTAAGCGTTTCAGCAGTCGAGAGGTTTGACGTCGCTCTTAGGCTGTCGCCGCGCGAAAAGAACACAGATGGATTCGGAAGGTGTGGGAGGGAAAATGTGAGGGTGGGACAGGAAGATTGAAGGGAAAAACTCCAGTTGGAAGGAAGAGGAAGACGGTTTGTGCCAGGGCAAGTGTTGCTCAAGTTGATGAAATAATTCGCAAATTTTTCTGGCAGAAAGAATTCCGAGTTGTAGGCAGAAAGTTCCGTTCCGGGACCTAGGGTTGTAAAACTGAAATGGAAAGCACGGCGTATGAGTCCGGAATTAGATCGCGTAACCCTCGAGGAAGGAACTAACAACAACTAGGCCAGTGACGTGGCCCACGGCCTCACTACAGCCGCCAACAAAGGCCTTGACTGGACCGCGGGTGCCTGCCCGAAACTGTGCCCTCTGAGTTTGCTTCTATCACGCTGGGTGCAGAGCCAGGTCGTATACCCCTACCATTGAAATAATCAGAAGTACGCAGGAAGGTGCGTGAAATGGAAACCCAGACCAAATCAAACCGAATAGCAGTCCTTGGGACATGACAAGGGTGCAGTCTAAACGTTAGGTTACACGAGCAAACAGATTCGGGCACAAATGTCTATATTTTTGCCGCAGGCCCTCATCTGTGTTGTTGGTCAGCGCCAGAGACTTCGGAATACCTACGGAGCGGGACAGAAATTCTAGCCAAAAAAAAAAGGACTTCCTCAGCCACTGCGAAAGATGCTTTCTTGCTGTCAACTTTGAAAGTACCGGGTAGATACTAGATAGCGCACATTGTTTTTGTTGCTATCGGCCATCTGCTATTCTTAACAGCCTTCCTGCATTCTCCAACCCCCTGCTAAGATGCAATTAAGGCCTCTCACAGTGTGACTCAAGCCTGTAATGTAGCAAGCCAGGCCTTGATGTTCCGGAACAAAACTGCATGAGGATTCCTATGACGCATTTTTGCACGGACAAGAGACCTTTCATTTTAGCCCGAGCCTCTATACCCCGGCAAGAGAGCCACTTCTTCCAGCTCTCCCTCGTGCATCTTCTTATCTTAGACGGCGTTTGGTGTGAATCATGATGTCACCAACCACAAACAGGGCAGGGCGCCCTTATGCCGAGTGAAGCCGACACAGACACTTATGATACGGATTTTGGACAAAACACCTAACAGATACAAAGGCTCTAGCACTTAGATGTGAAAAACCTGTATCCCTTTAAGAATAATTCACAGCCTTTCTAGTATGTTCTGGGTAAAAGGACATAACAGACAAAGGCTGTTAAGTATTTATCAGACCAGCGTAGCCCCATATAGGTCACGGAGAATATAATCTCTTCTGCTATAACTACCACCTCTAACTGGTTATAAGCCCGGACTAATTTCTGAGCTGTCCTTCCGAAAAGAACCATACCTAGTCAGAGATTTCGGCGGAACTCTTAATTACACAGCTACCAACCTTCTGAAATCTCTATCTGTCCCTTAATTAACTGTGCTTTTACCTAATTAATAAAATAGCGGAATCAAAGGAGGGTTTCGCAAACGTTAAAGCATATAAATATTACAACCTGCACCTGGCACAGACCCAAAGGACTGGTCAGGTTAAGATAGAGCGTATAGCAGGACGCCAAAGACTGGGTAGGCGTTCTGAAAACGGGTTATTAAGCTAGCACTCCTAGACGGGGGTATAATGTCACTATAGGTCGTTGTCATTGTAATACACAGAGGTAATTCTGGATAGTAGGACATAAATAAACAATGTAATACTAGTGTGAGGAACCAGGAGTCCCTCACGGCCATTGTAGTCACGATGATAACTATCTATACTAACTATCTAAGAGGTACCTTGTACCGGCCTCTGTGTGCTGAGCCTCTGTTGTCCACAGAGGTTTCCCCGACAGAGGCCCTTGGCCTCTGTCCTCTCCTGAGCCTCTGTCCTCTCCTGAGCCTCTGTCAACAGAGTCGTTCCTTGGCACAGAGGCCACAGTGCGAACACAGTGTCAAATCATGCCGTTCACTGTTGCAAATGCAGGGGATCGGTCGGGCCGTGGCGGCCCAGCGTAACGGCTTAGGGTCGTCACACTTCATTCTTTTCCAGTCATTATTGACTTGGGGCGCCTGTTCAGGCCGACCCTGTCGTTCTTTTTAGGCTCTGTAATATTACTGTAGCTAGTTTTATACATAGTGATGCGTTCTCTAGCGCGTGCCACCGTCAAAAAGGGGCCGCACTGCGCGGTTCCTTAAACCGTGCTTCCTAAAAACTTATTAACTAACGATTTCACCACGAAAACCTCCCATTTGAAGCCCAGTGACATTCTGGCCCTCTGATCGAAGGAAGATGACCTAGTCCACGGTTGCGTTTCCTTTATTATTCCATGCTAAGCTCTGTTCCATATTAGGCTCCGTCACTAACTAGGCTTTTGTTCTATACTAGGTACGTATCTGTTTTTCTACGTCAATTGCATTTGTGTCCCTCCGATCGGAGGACCAGTAGTCTGGGAGTTGGCCTTCCAGGCCGACTGTAACGTTCTGTAGGTGTGGTCTCTTTGTGGTTTCTTCTTGGTGCGTCACCGTACCAGTTCAATATGAGCAAATAATGATGTTCTATCTCGTTCCCACATATTAGTAACCGTTCAAACCGCCAAGGTTCAAAGTGAAGGTACTGCTTCTAGCTAAGGAAACCCTACCAGGTAGAGATCGCCCTCTTTCATAGACTGACGTGACGGCGTCGAACATCGGAAAAGGGCTGTGCACAACCATAATTTGATTATGCACCAAGCTGTTCTATGTTGCAACCCGAGTAATAAATGACGGGCATAGTTCAATTCTTCCAGCTCAGTCTGGCTGTTAAGGGAAGAATCCCGATTGGCCATCGCCGCACACACAAGCTCATGGGTATATTGCAGGTGGATACCTTCAGTTGCCTTGTCTATAATCAACGCTTTCGATTGGTACAGAAACACTTGGTAGTCTGGAACCCCCCGACTTGGGACAGCCAAGGGTCAAGTCCACACATTAAAGCACATGGACGTTGTCAATTATACGCGTTCCAATTGAAGTGAACTGAACCAACCTGACCCTGCAGAATCATATGTTTCGCCATCTGCTTCGAAGTACATTCCGTTTGCAAACTCAAGCAAACCTTGCTCACCAATCCAGCTATTCTTTATTTCAGTGTCTAAGTATCGCACCATGGCACATTTCCTGTGCATGTTAGATTGCTGGTATCTTGAAACTCGAACGGCGCGGCGAGGCAACTTACTCTCACATCCGCTGTTAGTGTGATAGGCGCTCACCCAGCAACTCCAGCCAGGAATCCAATCCCAGACCCTAGCTCACGCGTCAGCGGCTGCCTTGAGGTTATCAGTAAATCAGTGATCATACTTGGTACGCCCATCGCCTGATCCTTCCCAGTTGCCATTCGCCTTACAGCGAACACCAAACTGCTGAGAGGTGGTGATGTCACGTCTTTTATTGTAGCCTCTCCCGGCGCCCGTGTAACAGCCAGCGGTCCTGATAACGTTGCACCACTTGTCCGCGCGAACTGCCAGCCCCGGTGCCGGAGCGTCGTCTAAGACATCCACCGGGTTGCTCATGACGAGCAAGGGCAGCAGCGAGATGACGAGTGTGAGCTGCATTGTGGAAAGCGTTTGAATGTAGAAATTGCCGTGAGATATAACTGTTTGGGAACTTGAACTGAGAGAGAGTCCCGACGTGGACGAGAAGGGCTTCTTTATACTTTATTTTCTCCATCCGGCGAGACGTCGACTTACCAAGCACTCACCCACCCACCCTTTAAGGAGCATCTTCTCCGACGGATGGAAGAGATTGCTTCCCTTTTGCTGATCTTCAACGTAAGCCGGGTCAATTCTACATAGGCTTACTTTGAGATTCATACCGCTACAGCTACATGCTAGGAGGCTTAGAGAGCAAACATGAAGCCGCTTAATACATACGTCATTTCTGGGGTGTCTCCTTCTCGCATGAGGCACGTACTAGAGTAAGGCTGCGCCTTGGCAATAAACACATTGATTGATTGTACTACCAACCATGGAGACTGTATTGCCGAGCAATATGAAAAGGCTGGGCTGCATATGTAGGACTTTGTTCTGGGAAGACACTATGCGAGAGGTCATCGCTGCCTCGCAACTGACCGGCGATCTGGGGGCGTCTTTTTCTCTTGTTTTTAATTTTTCGCTGTTTATCCGGGCTGTAGGATTTCTTTTGAGAGTAACGGCAATTAGCTGCCTACCCAGGTATTGCCGGCAAAGTCAAGGTACCGGTGTCTAATAGGAACTGGAGAACTCTCTATCGCAAGCTCCTAGTCTAAGCCCCCATCGCTAACTCCTGTGCCCTGTGGCAATCTACTGTGACATGTCTCCAAGCACAGCCTGTGGTCATCTCTTGCCTTGTCCTGTCTACGTTCCCTCAAATGTAAAACATTGAGCTCCTCAAGTTTCCATGGATAAACATATTCTCGCTCCTCGCCACTGGCGGCCCGCCATCGACTGCACGGGAGTGGCATCAAACGTGCCGCTCAAATAGCACCTCGGGCGCTCACACAAGACATTGGCATATTACGCAGGGGTGCACACGCTGACGGCCTTGGTGGCGCGGCCATAGGCATAGCACAAGCTCTGCGTCAGCGACTCGACCACGTCCGAATCATTCCTAAACAGCGGGCGGTCGGCGTCAGTTTATCTCTAAACTCAAACTCTACTGAAATTAAAGGCTGAGCTAATACTTGTCAACTTATAAGTACTACTAGTTTAATATGAGTACAGAGCTTTATTAGACCTAAGGAATATGCCCCGGTTACAGTTACGGTAGCGAGACGGAGACGATATGGCTGCAAGGGTACATTGGCATTCTGAACCCAGTTTTGGGCGCCGGCACTGCTGCACGTAATAATCCATAGTTATTACGATCAGCTGACTAAACCTAAGGTTTTCCAGCTTCAAACCCTGCTTCTTAAAACAAAGTCTGGCCCTGAAAATTTACGGGCAGTTATTTGATAGATCTGGCGAGGCTGTCAATGCCCCCCTTCACAGTTGCACTTAGCACTGCCCTCAAGAAGTGCCCCTAGACCCACTAAAACGGGCTGTCGGCGACGACGAGGACACCACTCGACGGGACATGCGGGTTGGGGAGAGGGGCAGGGCAGTGACCGAGCGGCTGCCGCACCGGGATGGACATTGGACGATCAGCATACTACCGACGCGACAGAGCTCGCTAGCGGGTGTCGAAAAGCCAGAGAGGAAAACAGGCAAGTCTCGCCCATCCGCGGAGTTTGACCTCGCAGGAAGCCCACAGGGGGGCGCCGCCCAGAACGACACAGCTCAGCCGCCAAAACCGACAAGACGAGCGACGGTTGAAAACCTCCCTGACGAGGGCGAATTGCCTCCGAATGGGCAGATATCGGGAGAGTGAGGACAACCGCCTTGATGACATCGATAAAGAGGAGGACGAATACGAAGAGACCGAGGATGAAGAGAAAAGGGAAAAGGACATACAGGGCTATATGAAAAAGCGAGGAAGCTCCAAGCCGCTCGAACCAAGAAGCACAGCAAGATTCAACACGACAAGGCCCTCGTCGAGGATATGGTGAGGCACGGTGTCGCCCGTACGGCTCGGAGGCGTTGACTGCGGCACGCAAAACACAATTCCTCCTGACCAACTATGCACACAGCGAGAATGTCGAGGACGGCACGGATGGCGGAAAGGGGGCAACAAAGGAAGAAAAAGAGGCAGAAGAGTTCGCTCGGCGCGACAAGGGAAGAGATGAGCGAAATCTCGCACACCACAGGGCCCTCGGATCATCAATTTTGCCTTGCCTTCTCATCGGTTGGTCCAGTCATCATGAACCCCGTCAACACCAAGCCGTATCAGCTTCCAGACGATGCGCTCTGGTTTAGTATGGATGGTGTTCTTTCCACGTTTCCTTCGCCATGCTAACACCCAAACCAAAGTCACCGGATTCTCCAGCGGCATCGGCCGCGCCATCGCCGAGCTTGTAGCCAGCAAGCCCAGGCAACGACTTGTCGCAACCGCCCGCAACCCCTCCAGCCCATCATACCTCCCGGATACCGAATCCATCCTGAAGCTCCAGCTCGATGTTGCGTCTCCCACTTCCGTCGAGCAGGCTTTCAAGGCCGCGGCAGCTCACTTTGGCGATGCCTTCTACCACGCGAGCAAGTTTGCCGTCGAGGGCTGGTCCGAGTCGTTTGCACGCGAGCTGAGCCCCGACTGGAACATCAGCGTCTGCATTGTCGAGCCGGGCGGTGTAAAGACGGAGTTCGAGCACGGTAGCAAGAAGTACACGAGCGTGCATCCAGCGTATGACGGTGAGACTATGCCCTGGGCGGCAGCTCGCGGCCTGGGTGAAGAAGGGTGTTGCGGCGGGCGGTGGGGTTGCAGCGTCCACCCTCGCGGAGGTGCTGTATTATGTGGCGAGCCGCGGCGAGAAAATCCCGCTCTGGCTGCCGCTGACCAGCTAGTTTGGTGTTTTGATCAAGGCTAGGCTGTAGCAGCGGCTGGATAACTTGGAAGAAACCAAGGAGTTGACTCCCATTGGCAAGAAATAGTCTAGATGCCTGCTTTGACTCGAGTTGAACTGCAGTTGCCCTTGCGTGCTTGTGATCGCAGTGACCCTCTTGCAAGACTCTGAATGTGCGCAGCTTGCAAGTTGACTCCACCAGAGGGTGGTTTTTGCGGGCCCGACAGTTTCCCCCAAATCACGCAACTTGACCGCAGCCTTTGGCTTTGGATTGAAGCGCCCTTTCCTACCAGCAGGATGGATGGAAGCCTGCCATTACTAGTGGACGATAGGTAGGGTAAGTTATGCACTTAATTCCCAGTTTGGTGGGAGTTTTGACCAACTTCGGCGCCAATCCTCCGAGTCGGCACTCATGGTGAAAATGGTTCAGCGGTTGATATCTAACATTCCAGGTATCTCGAAATAATCCCCCTTGAACCCCTCAGAAACTCACATTCTAGCATAGCAAAACACTGCATGGCGCCCCAAACCACACAAACCGCCATTGTGCAACTGTCCCAGGCGCCGCGCCTGATCATCTCCCCTTGGCCATCAGCCGAACGGCTCCTGTTCCCAAGCCGACATCCCTGTCAGCTAAACACGTTCTCGTCCGGGTGCTCGCCGTGGCCCTGAACCTCAACAACCACAAGATGATCACGCATCTCCTCAACCCATGCAGCATCACCGGCTGCGACTTTAGCGGCATCGCCATCAAACACTACGCGTCCAAATCCGCGCAACGATTCCCCCGGGACCCGCGTATGTGGCGCCCGACAGCCCCACCAGCACCGACAACAAATTACTATAACTGTAAATTAAGATAGAGTAAACTTTATACTAAAGCTTTGCTTTAACTATTTCTAACGCCATGATCGGACCCCGCTTGTAAGGTATAAAATAATATTACCGTTAGATAAATATGGATACCATTAAGATCTCACGTAGGAAATTTTGCACCGTCCCCCGATTGGTTCTGCCGCGCCGTCTTGTGGGGCTGTGCTTACATCCATGTCATAAAGCGGAGTGGGGGAATTTCGCAAACCAACTCGGAGACGCGCGAGGAAGGAGCCATAATCGAGCCATGGTCTCGGCAGTGTATCGATACCGGCCGTTGCCGTCGCCGACCTGGCTTCGCCTGCTGGAGCTGAAGTGTGGCCCCGCCTCAGGCCCACCCCACTGCTCGCTGAAAGCATTCGACCGGAGCCAGGCACCACCTTACCACGCGCTTTCCTATACCTGGGGACACCCCCTCGCGCCCTACTCGCGGAAAAGCAAGCCACGGGGGGACAGGCGAGAGAGCATCGTGTGCGACGACCGCCGTCTTCTGGTGACGCCCAACCTTCACGATGCGCTGCAGCGCATCAAAGCTGAGGAAAGCGTATTGCGCGCCGGCTCGAAATACCTCTGGATCGACGCCGTGTGCGTAAACCAGGGAGACGTCCTCGAGCGGAATGCCCAAGTCACCAAGATGTCGTCGACGTTTTTGTCCGCCCAATCCGTCATCGCCTGGCTCGGTCCCGAGGACCAGTTCACGGCCGACGCCATCACCTTAATAGGCAAGATCTCGTCCATCCCCGAGCACCTGTGGCAATCCGTCACCTACACCGACTTCTTTGACCTGAAATGGCACGGGAAAGTCGGCATCCCCACGGTCACGTACGAGAACTGGCTCGGCTTCATCGCCCTGATCGACCGCCCGTGGTTTCGCCGGGCATGGGTCGTCCAGGAGCTCGCCCTCGCAAAGTCCGCCACTCTGGTCTGCGGCTCCCAGAGGATCGACTGGGCCGAGCTCGACCGCACCCTAGCATTTATCACATCCAAGAAGTGGCACCACCACCTCTCGACCGACAAGATCCGCCACGTCGCCGCCGTCCAGCGCAACCCTGGCATTTACAAAGACTTCCTGCAGTCCGGGACGCGCTGCAACCTGGCAGCGGTAACCCTCGCGGGTACTCGGCGCTTCAACGAGAACAGGTGCCCCGAAAAGGCACCGAGCCTACTCAAGAACTTGGTTTACATGCATCGCCACACCGAGGCGACCGACGCGAGAGACAAGGTCTACGCCTTTCTCGGCCTAGCCGACAAGGAAACCGCGTCGAAGATACCGGTGAAGCCCATCGAGGCCAACTACGCCCTGCCTGTCGGCGAGGTTTATACGGCCGTCGCAACCAACCTCCTTCTCTCCTCCAACAACCTTGGTCTTTTGTCCCAGGTCCAAGACGCGTCCCATACCAAAGCCCGGGGCCTTCCTTCCTGGGTGCCCGACTATTCTGCCCCTCTCCATCCTTACCCACTGCTCTACCGCGGCAACTGCCACTGGTCGGCGTGTCTCGGGCTCACCTGGAGCCCTGACGCCGACGCCTTACGCAACGACAGGTTACTTTTTGCAAGGGGTTTCTGTATCGACACCATCGCCGAGGCGGCACCCATGCCTGATGAGACTGCGAGCTCCGCGGGCTACTGGGCCGGCATCGTCAATCTCGCCTTGAAGTTATCGCCAGACTATCCTTTCCGCGCCCTGGGAGACGGCACACCCGCGCAGTCTCGTGTCGAGGTCCTCTGGCGGACCCTCACGGCAAATACCTACCGTCGAGAGCACCCTGCACCCTCATCCTGCGGTGCGCTCTTCCTAGATTATGTGCTAAATCTGCAAATACGGCACACGCTGACCCCGTGGTCTCGGGGCGACGGCTTTGTGCCGCACCAGAGCCAAAGCAGCTTCGATGACGATGTTGACTTTGACGAGCCGATTCCGTCTCCTCCCTCGGCCGACCAATTAGCCACTAGAGACCAGCGCGTCATCCCAGCCTGGTACGATCTCCTCGAAGCGGAGCCGGCCAACTCACCATACTCTCTCGAGTCCTACCGCGCTCGCATGGCCAACTTGGTTGAGCGTATGCTTCGTAGCACATACGTGCCCGTCGAGCTCGCCCAGCTCCAGCATGATCTCGACATGACAAGCGGCGACTCCAGACGAGTCTTCCGCACCGAGGGTGGACTATTAGGTGCCGGCCCTAGATCGCTACAGCCGGGAGATGAGGTCTGGGTGCTAGGGGGTGCAGTGGTACCGCTAGTACTGAGAGCTGTGGATGGGGGGAGAGGGTCACATCGTCTGGTTGGTGAATCATATGTCCATGGGTACATGCATGCCAACCGTGGCAGGATAAAAAAAGGAGGGCAGGTTACCACGGATGTGGTCCTTGAATAGGCTCTCTTATCTGAGCTAGCTTGCCCTACATGCGTTTAAGCAAGATTCTCGAAAGGTCTCTACGAGTGGCCACACTCGGCTGAGATCATTTCCTCCCCTGGCCACCACACACGAACGACACGGGGGGTAAGACGAGTTGTTAGGTGTGAGTCACAGCCGGGGCTGTAAGGCAGCACCCAGAGGGTTGTCGATCGGAAGACTAAACAAAGACGCAAGTACTCTCAGACGAAGGGTTACACTATCACTGCAAGCCGTTACTATACAGTGGACAGGCAAGCTGAACAGTAGAGCAAAAATAAGCAACATAATTACTTGCGTGAGGAACTAAGATTACTCACTCCTTATTAGCTAGCACAGTGTTCCTTACGGCGCGTACACCGTTATTTACACCATGGGCTCGGCACGGAGCTTCCCTCAGGCCGTGCTGGCCCAACTAGCGGCCTGCAGGTTCGTCACAGTTTGGAAGAAAAAGGCTTACATTTACCCCATTCTTCACACTTTCACTGCGGGGCCTGTGGGGCATGCAGCGTGCTAAAAGTGATACTGTTAGAAAGCCCTGATTGAGGGCTTTCTAACGGGCTGTTATTTGAAAATATTTAATGAGTGGCTGGCTGGATGCAAGGCTTTGAAAGCAGTGGAATTTCATTTAGTGACGTGGATCGCCTTTTCGCACAGGTCGCCCTCAGACCCTTCGGTGGTGTTTGTTGGGGGCATGCTCCGACTGGTGGGTTGGGGTGGGAGGGGTGGTGTCGGGCGGGAGGTACATGCCCGAACCAACAAGCACGCGCGACTGGGTCTGAGCTTGTTGAGTTAAGAAAACTACAGCCTTCGTAGCGGAAAATTCAAGGCATTATGAATTTAAAAGAGCAGCCGCGCGCATTGCTACGCCGGCTGTAGAATGCGGACTGAAGGCATTCCAACTGCCTCCGACGTCAACTTTGGCTTCAAAACGCGTACTGTGGTATGATGGGTAAGTAAAACAGTCCAGGCCAGGTAGAGACAGGGGATTTTGCCAGGGCCGCACAGGACAGAGGAGCGCCCGTGAGGCCGGAAAAACCTCTTGTGGGACAAGCCCGAGATACCTGACAGGGGGTATTTTACTTTTGCACGTAACCCAGTATGTGCACGCCCACTAGCGTCAAAAGTGGGTCTCGGACCTGATGTTTTGAAGGCCAGTGTACGAAGTACATATTGTTTATCCCACTTGAAGCTGTCGCGGATTCGCAGGCGCACTCATCACTCCAATGTGGCGGACTACGTCACTGTCATACGGGACCAATGTGCAGCAATCACCCCCATCTTTTTCGCGGCAGGCTGCGCGTCCCAGAGCCCTGACATCAGTGGCTTTTTTCGCGGCAGGCTGAGCCATGGCCATGATGTTGGGCGCACAAAATGGGGCAACCCTTCATTTTCCCTCAACCTCCATCATTCACCAAATCTCCCCACATCGTTGAGGGTAGCCCCCGCTGACAGCTATGCGACTTCTCGAGTTTAGCAACGGCAAGTTTTGCTTGACCGGTGACCTTCTTGAGCAGAAAGTGCCCAAGTACGCCATTCTGTCCCACACCTGGGGTGCAGACACTGAAGAAGTCACCTTCCGGGACGTAGTTGATGGTATTGGAGAGAACAAAACTGGCTGGGAGAAGATCAGGTTCTGCGCAGACCAAGCGAGACGCCATGGTCTAAGATACTTCTGGGTCGACACGTGCTGTATCAACAAATCGGACAACAATGAGTTATCCAAGTCCATCAACTCCATGTTCCGGTGGTATCAAAATTCGGCCCAATGCTACGTATACCTCTCGGGTATTTACACCACCGGCCCGGGGGGAATCCAGCGAAGCTTAAGTGATATCGTCCAGGGGCCAGCCTTTCGATCACACCAGTGGTTTACGCGCGGCTGGACTCTTCAAGAGCTTTTGGCTCCATCTTCAGTCGAGTTCTATACGCAGGATGGCTACCATCTTGGAGACAAAGGGTCCCTGGAGCAGCAGATCTCTGAAATAACGGGGATTTCAGTCTCGGCACTTCGGGGAACGACGCTTTCCTTATTCAGTATTCAGGAGCGGTTTAAATGGGCCAAGACAAACCACGCATGAGGAGGACTGGGCATATTGCCTTTTGGGTATATTTGGTATATTTATGCCATTGATATACGGGGAAGGAAAGGACCACGCTATCCGTCGGCTCAGGAGGGAAATCACCGACGCTACAAATCGTGTGGAGAACAATCTTGGTTCTCGAGGTATTTAGCCTTTTGCAACCTTGACGAGAATGAAGCTGACTTTTTCAAGCCAATAATGCCATACGGATAGTACCATTTGGGCGAAATCCTTCCTTCACCAGCCGTGAGGCCGAGTTAAGGCGGCTCCGCAAGTTGCTTTTTTCGGATCGTGGCACCCCGAAGGTTGCAATCGCGGGTCTTGGTGGGGTTGGCAAGACGCAGCTCGTCCTTGAGCTACTCCATCAGATCATGGACGAGCACCCGGACTGGTCTGTGGTCTGGGTCCCTGCCACGAGCAAAGAAGCTCTTGAGCAGACTTACCTTAAGGTTGCCCAGGAATTCGGCATAGCTGGATTTGAGGGCCCAAACACCGATGTTAAATCAATTGTGCAAAGTTATCTGAGTGGAGCTTCTGCTGGCAGGTGGCTCCTGGTGTTTGACAACGCCGATGACATCGACATGTGGCTGGTAAAGCCGCCGGGGAAAACTCGACGTTTGATCGACTACCTCCCCAAAAGCAATCAAGGGTCCATCGTCTTTACAACCCGCGACAAAAAAGCTGCAATAGCGCTTGCTGGTCAAAACACGATGCAGCTGTCGGAGATGGACGAAGCAGGGAGCCGCGAGCTGCTGCGGAATCATCTGGTCGACACAACCCTCAAGACTCAGGAAGAGGAAGAGACCATGGCCCTGCTCGCGCGGCTCACATACCTTCCCTTGGCCATCGTTCAAGCAGCGACATATATCAACGCCAATGGAATTGACCTAAGTGACTATCTGTCTCTTCTAGACGAGCAGGAGGAGGATGTCATTGAACTTCTGTCGAACTGCAGCGGCAGTTCTTGGCGCTCAGGCGCGCAGGCGCCTTACCGCTCCAGGCTAGGCTGGAGCGCAGGAGCCTTTGGTCATGTGCTCTCCTCACACACAGGGAGCTTTCTTTTGTATTTAGTCTGGGAGCTTCGCTCCCCCCCTTCCTACCTAATCAAGTCACTTTGCAACTGCACTTCCGCTGCTCCCATGAGCTCCGTATCCTCAGTGAAACGTTCCACAACATACATATACGCTCATCGTATCTTATTCCAAACGTGTCCAGCTTGCGAAGCTGGAGGAGCAGGACATTAGTTATGGACCGGTGCCAACAAAATGGTACATTCCAATATAACACAAATATTCCTCGTCGCGTTCACCTGCTAACGCACACGACGAACAGTGACCTAGGTGATGATAAATTCGTCGCCATTCAGCATGAGGATGTCAATTGGAAGGTTTGGGCCTCCAGATCAAGCAGAGTTAAGTAGCATGCCGCTGTAGTCTATTGCACGCTGTGCTCCTCCCCACATTTGTGCTCGGCTCCAGGGATGAACCGGTGCTCTTCTTGAAGCCGAATACACTCTCATAAACGCACTAGCCGGAGGAGATTCTGGCTGGAGGCCAGAATGATAACACGCATTAGAATCGCACTATTGCAACGCCATCAATCTACCTAAATCTATTGGAAGGCAGGAATGGAAGCAATGAGCCTATATTTTGGTGTTGTAGTTGCTTGAAGGAAGCAAAGGAAAACTATCTGCGTCGCGGATATTTATATAGGCGGAGTTTTGCAATTTGGTCTGGAGTGACTGGCCTGGAGTGACTGTTTCTGTTTGTTGCCAAACAGTTACTTCAACAGAATCCAGTATGCCGCGTTTCCCAAGCTGTTCCTATGTGACGAATTCTACTATTCACTCACCGCCACGATCGACTCCAATATGACATCTGTCTTGTAATGGCCAAGAAGTCTCGGTGGTTATGAAATTGATGTGTCTCAACTGTGTACCAAATGAGGGCAATCCTCTTGAGCTGATGCACGGAGGCTGGGGCCCCCCCCCAAAAAAGGTCACCCTGATCAGGTCAGTGCGGCTTTGTCAGATCTGTTTTATTTACACTGTGTATCGATTTTCCTTCTTCGCGCTTCTCTGCCGAATATCAGAAAGCTCCTGCGCTACAAGCGCTGGAGAATTACGTGGTACAGAGAGGCTTTCCTTATGCTCAACACACTATATTCTTAATAGGCGTTTTAATAAGTGGTTAACAGGGCTGTAACTAAAGGCATACTTTGCACTGGCCAGGGTAAACTTTTTTTTTCCAGCCCAACCTACCTACGTAATGCTTAAGCTTATCAGGAGCAGCCAGACGAAAGTTTCAGCAAACTGGAAAAGTCTGTCCATAAATTAAACTCTAACCATCTTAGTGAAACTTTACTAACATAACTTTAAAAAGAAAAAACGAACATATGAAAATAATCTCCTACTTAACAGCTCCCCCACTTAAATTAATTTCTACCGCCTTAAGTATTATCGTAATAATTTAAGTTCTAACCTTTCAAAATTGTTAAACTTCAGGAACTCACAGGGCTGCAGTACAGCGGCTGTGGCTCAGAGGAAGAAGTGCGTACTGGTCCAAGCCGTACTACAGTGCCTACAGCACTGTAGGAAGCAAACAAAGGCCTAGATTACAGGGTATTGCCACTGTAAATAAAGATATCACAGCGAATATTAACGCTGGAAACAAGAGGATCCGGAAGGCAGTGCCTCGTACAATGACTGGAGTAGAATGAAGTTGCTTGCTTAAGGAAGACTACATACAGGAGAGTTTAGGGCCTATTATAGGCTGTGGGAGGCTCTGGAAGAATTCCAAAGCCTTCTATTACTAATACAGTTCTGGAAGACTCTGTGGGCTTGCCCCACAGTGAGTCAGAGCAGTGGAGCCCAAGATTCCAAAGCCTTCGAAGCTCAACAGGGGCCCTGTGGGCACTGGAGCCTTCTAGAAGGTTCGGCTCCGCAGTGCGAGCCGTGGCTGCAGGGTACGCAGCAGTGGAGGGCAACTGCTTACAGCAGTTGCCCACAGGGCAGCTGGGGCTAAAAATTAACAGAAATAACCCCCCTATCTCAGGCAGACCAGTTCCGCTATTCTAAAAGGCAATAAAGAACATCATACTCTTAGCGATAATGTTAAAAGCACTATTACCCTTAATATCAAGCTTATCACAGACCTTAAACTTAACGTAGAGGGTAGAAAGACAGCCACTCCAGCCTAAGCTAGCCTGTCCATTACCCCTTAGACAGGACGTAAATCTTAGGCATCTATAAAGTCAAACGCATATAATATTAATCCCCTAGTAGCAGATATCCGACATAACATAGAATATTCCTCCTTTGAAGCGGACGAAATCATGGATGTAATGGACGGCACTGAGCTTCAAGAGGTTGAAAGCCGCGGATTGCCTACACCGCCGGTACAAGTCCACGTGGCGTGAGATGGGTATATGCATTGATGCCGAGCAGTTGCAAAGGGGTGCGTTGTGCTCAACTGAAGTTTCACGAGATATTGCACCGCTGCCGCACAACTGCCTCCGCACCACCACATGTGTCACGGCTAAGATAGCCTCGCGCGGCCTCGAAAACAACCGAATCCGAGGTCTTTTGGATTCGGCTGTAGTTGACAGAAATCCCCTCAGCTTAGCCTAGTCGTTGGCAGCTGCCTGAGGCTCCTCAATCGATACTCCAGGGCCAAAGTTGGTGTGCTAGAGGATTGGGCATGGCCTCATTGCTGGCTGTTAAGGTTGCTTAGGGTGTCCTCGCAGTCGAAAAGGCTGTTCCAATCTGACTAATGAAGGGCCTAAAGTCTCGTGGCCTGTGACGACCCTGGGTCGTTATTAAGGTCGGCACGGCCCGATGGTTTCCTTACAAGAAGCCTGGAGTTACGCGACCAATTTGAAGTTGCTCTGTCTTAGCTAAGCGCTCTGTATCGAGCAGCTTTCAGTTACAGAGTAAGAGTAATCTGATACTCTGTGGGGATCATAATAAAATAACCGAGTAAGGTATAACTTACTTTTAGATAGTTTAGTATAAATACTATTATTAAACCACAATGGCGGTGAGGAATTTTAGTTCCTCACGTAAGCAATATACAGTTCCTTTATGCTTTACTGTTCAGCTCGTCCTGTGCGTTTTGAAGTAACTGCCTACATTAATGTAAGGGCTGCTCAAAACATACACTGAAAGACCACCAGAGTGAAGGCTGTACAGGGATTGGAAAAGCTTCGAAGGCATATAGCTTTTGCTGCGTTGACTGAGCTGTTGAACTCTGGCCCCGTCTCTCGATTCGGGGCTCAGAGCAGCGATTTTATGCTTTTTCTAACACAAAGGACCCCCTATACGGCCGGAAACGGCCGTTATTCCACTACCTCTTTCAGAACGCTTCTACTGCTTCGGGCCTCTAGCCTCCAATCCCTTTCTTCCATTCCATTTCGGATCCGGCCCCTGAAATCTGTCCGCGCCGGAAGCCCAGCGTTCTCGTACCCCTTTCATCTGTCACAGAATCCAGGCCTCGCGATAGCCTCCAATTCTGGTGATCTCACCACAATTGCTAGCGCCAGCCACCAGAAGAGTGGTGATATCACCACTCCAGCCAGCGATTCAGAAGGCCCACTGCAAGGAATTATATAGAGGCCTTCCACGGCTCAATCCAAAGAACAGGACAGAGCAATTCACTCCATGATTGAAGCCTTCGATTCCACTACGTGTCACATCATCGTCCCTCCTATTGCTGGCCTCTGCGGCCCTTACTTCTTTGGCCCCTAAGCTTCGCTGGCTCTGACAATTAATAGTGTGTCTAACCCCTAGCTGAGACTGCTTACCTTAGTATTTATTCTTCCGATACCTAACCTGGCGGTATAGCCATACGTTCCGACGTGACACGTCTTAACCCATCTCCTAGGTGCGGGCCGTAACACGATCTGGACGTTAACGATTGACGTCGATAAGAGGTAATTAGCGCAAGGTAATCATGACTAGGGCTGGGTTATAGAATAAAATAGAATAGATTTCCGGTGTGAAGCTGCCACAGGTTGTTACCGTCTTGCCAGATTATTCCTGTTTAGAGTCTGTCAGAGACAAAGGCACGTATTAAGGCGATTTGTAAATTGTAAATAAACAAACTTATTAGAGGAACTCTGACTGGGAAATGATGAAACTTCAAACTCTTTGTTGCTGGCTCTTTACTTCTGGAGTCCTGCCTTGAATTGAGCCTCCTTATCCGAAATACTTTATGAAAGAGAGCCAGAAATAAGATCCCTCCTGTTCGTCAGCAGCCCCCACACGCTTTGGTACTTTGGTAACTGAATAATCTCCTTCCTGCCATTCGGCCAATACCCTTGCCCAATACACCGTGTATCTGTAATCAGGACCCATGACTTGTCTCAAAGAATCAACACACCCCTGCAACATCACGAGAGCCTCCTCACGACGTCCCATACCCATCCACGTTTTAGCAAGCTCCCCAGTACTGCTCAATGTATCAGGGTGATGGGTTCCAAGATTCGCCTTCTGGGCCTCCACCACATGGGTAATCAACTTCTCCGCCTCCTCCCACCGGCCATTACGCAGGTGCCACCTCGTCATTCTTCGCATGCTAAACAAGGTAGTAAGATGATTGAGCCCGAGTCGAAGCTTGGTCACTTCTATCGTATGCTCATCAAGCCTCTGCGCTTCTGCGTTCCGGCCTTGGCCCTCGTAGGCGAATGCGAGGTCATTCGCGCAGTTGAGCGTTACGTAGTGGTCGTCTCCAAGCGCTTCTTTGGCCATCTCGAGTCTCTGAGCGTATAGTTCTGCTGCCTCTGCACGTCGGTCCAGGTACCACCGGGCACGAGCCAAGTCTCGCAAGAAACAGATTTTGTCGACCACATCGATAAATGGGTTTGTTGTGATAGGGTCTCTTATACTGTTGCATAGCGCCTCGGCCTTTTTCCACTCACACTGATTACAGTATGACGATGCTATGTTGCTTTTGCTCACTAAAGTGGTGACGTGATCGGCCCCGAGGATTCTTGTGTCACGTTCAGCCACTCGCTCGAAAAACACTTCCGCTTCCCAGTATCGACCTTCAAAAGTGAGGCAATGTCCATAAATCTTCGACAGGTTGCAGCCATTATCTTCACTGGCATAGCCAGACACGATCACGTGGTAGATGTGCGACATATATGGTTTCCACTGATCTCTGTTCGATCGATCGACATTTCCAAGGACGTCTTGCAATCTCGTCGAGGTTGTATGTGTCCAGTGAAACAGCATCCCTTCTTTTCGTAGCCAATTTCTCGTGGCCAAATGCACCAAACGATGGATGGTGAGAGTTGAGTTGGAAGACCGCCTCGCAGTAATGAATGAGTAGGCTTGAAGAGCCCCCAGCGCGTCGGTTTCTCTTTTTCGCGACGTGCCAGGTGGGAGAAGTGCTTGTGGAATGTCCTTGGGCTCCACGCAAGCCATCAAGCATAGGTAATCAGCTGCTAGAGGGTCTCGTTGTCGTATTTGCTCAAAAGAGATCAGCCACGTTGTCGCCACGGGGTCGTTAACATCGGTATATCTTGTTTCATCTTCGAAGTTCTCGCTAAGAAGTTGTGGAACGTTTCACTGAGGGTACGGAGCTCATGGGAGCAGCGGAAGTGCAGTTGCAAAGTGACTTGATTAGGTAGAAAGGGTGGGAGCGAAGCTCC
>Ga0247770_1000797_pt1 | contig 28980 bp, 36 predicted proteins | sample UWRJL136409B6_FD_179943 | JGI IMG/M metagenome (GOLD analysis project Ga0247770, IMG submission 179943) | Plant litter microbial communities from Arlington Agricultural Research Station in Wisconsin, United States - UWRJ-L136-409B-6 | ecosystem: Environmental > Terrestrial > Plant litter >... | reverse complement strand
CCGCGCGTACATCAAATGTGTTGAGTCCTACACATCCAGGAAACTCCCAGAGGAAAACCACGCACTTCGAGCTTTCGAGGGAATATCGCACTTCCTCGGCATGTACATGGAAACTCGCTTCTTCAGTGGGCTTCCTAGCTCGTACTTTGACGCCGCCATTCTCTGGACACCTGCCACTGGCGATAGTCAGACCCGCAAACATGATGGACAGCCAGTTGCTCCAAGCTGGTCATGGGCAGGCTGGACCGGCCAAGCAACGTACCGACCTCCAATACTTACTGGCGCTGTGGAAAACATCCGGGATTGGCTCAAGGCACACACGTGGATTTCCTGGTTCTTGGTAGACCGCAACAGCTATGTTGTCGGTGAGATCGGGACCTATGCTAAAGCAGACCTGCCGGATAGGGCTGATGGGCGAGATAAGCGCGCAGAGGAGACAGGGGCTCGATTTGTTCAAGACTTTCGACGCAAAACTGACGAACGGTGGCCATCAAGAAAGCGGGTTGAGTTTGCCAAGAAGGTGCCAGCACCACACCCAGACCGGTTGGGACACCCGGAAAGAATGGACACAGATGATATATCAGAAGCCCCTTCCTACTTTCTGCAGTTCTGGACTTGGTCGGCCTTCCTGCGGCTCGGCGCAGTCTCCGACGTGGTTGGGGCGCGTATCCGCCGGTACACCATACTCGATCGGAACGATGATATTTGCGGGTCGATTGTCTTACCAGATGAGTTTGCGAACAGAGTTGACAACGGACTAAGCCGAGAGGCGTTCGAATTTATCGCGACTTCGGACGCGAGGATCTTTTTCGACGAGGAGATGCCCGAGTGGACATATTATATCCCGAAGGAGAAGCACGACAGCTCCTGGGACCTGTGGTATGTGATCCTTCTGGAGACGGATGAGGATGGCATTTCCCGAAGAGTGGGTGTGGGGAAGGTGTTTAAGGACGCCTTTCACCAGTCGTTTTCTCCTGGGATGGACTGGCGCGAGTTTATTTTGGCGTAAACGGTTGCCTGGTTGCCCTTCGATCTGGTTGCTGGTTTCAGCTCAGTCTGTTTTGAATGTCTATTTGCCCCATAGCCTTCGTCTTTTTGCACCCTACCCCTAACATCGAAACGTTTTCCCACTGTTACGGCAGGCCTTGCTGCTCTCACAGAACTGTGCAAGTATTCTAACACCGCATTTTCGCACAGAGAAAAGACCTTTTTGACCCAGCCTTCGATTTATCGTTTCTCCCTGCGTGACTTTGGAAGGATTGCGCTATTCCGAATCAGTACATTGATCAAGTTTCGTCTTAGTGGTGCGCCTCTCGTGACGACGCAACATCATTGGATCTAGGCCGCGACAACGCGCCCCGACTAGAATAAGCGATGACGTTGCACTAAGAAAATAAGGAAGAAGATAAAACACTCATCGATCCTTTGCAGCGAGCTGGTGACCCAATCAGTCACCTCATTGGTTCGCGATGGCACGCCGGCGCTTAGTGGTGCAGCGGCCCATCCCGGCGGCCTAGCCCTATGGACGGGAGCGAGAGGAACCACGCGCTCAAGACACCCACCCATACCGTCAGGATCCCGGCTTATCACTGCAACTATCAGATTTGTTTTCTCGGCCGGTTTTCACAACATGGAGCATCGAATGTTTTCTGTTGTTTCTAGTTTCTCCTAATCGTGTCTTTCCTTGGTTCGGGTCTCATTTGTTTTCATTGCCAGTGTCTCCTTTTCCCTTTTCCCTTCTTTCCTTGCTTATGTCGTTTCCTTGTCTGAGCTGGTTCTCGAAATGGCCACTGACATACTCGGAACTCTTTCCAATTTCACCGCCAACGACATTCGTTTCTCTGACGCCTGCGACCTGACCGCCAAGTTCGCCGTCCTCGTCACAAACCACGCCGCCCCCCTCCTCAACAAGGTCCAAAACCCTAACACCTTCCCCTATGCCGAACTCATCGCCGTCCTCCGCGCGGTCCACCCCATCCCCTTCGCCAACACCTCCCGCGGCGCCATCGTCGACTGGGCCGACACGGCCAACATCACCTCCATCGCCGTCCGCGCCCTCAACTCCACCCGCTGGAAGACCTACGACGACTGGGGCGACTGCACCATCGCCTACTGCCGCGACCTCACCTGGGAAGGCAACGCCGACATCGCCGGCATCGGCGTCTTCGTCTCATACATCTTCGAGGTCGTCCTCGCGACGATATTCCTCGCCGCGCTAAGTTTCCCTTACATCTCGCGCCGCAAGACCTACGGCCAGCCTGTCGCTTCCACCCTGTCCAGAAATACCTGGGTCGCCCTGCATACTAGTCTCGGAACCTTCTGGGACACCACCTTCATCTTCAGCTTCTCGGTCGGCATCGCGGGGATCGTCTCCAGCCAGGTGCACCTGTCGTGGTACGATCGGAACTTTCTCGCTCCATCCCTCGCCCTCTCCGGCTCGGTGTTGTTCGCCACTTGGCCGTTATACATCCCTAACTGTCGACACACCACGCCGCGATGGATCGGTCTCTTCGTGATCCTCGCCATGCTTGGATTCCTCTGCACGGCACAGATCAACGACGAGAAGTTCGGGGACATGTCAGCGTTTGATCTGTACTGCATGAATCTCTACGACCCGTCGGACTTTGTTCCTGAAGTGGCGGCTATTCTCAAGGACGTCACAGTCTTTGGCTTCCTCGGACCAGCGGCTGCGTTGGTGATAATTTACTTCCTCCGCCGAGGAGTCATCTACCAGTTCGGCGAGAAAGCATGGCCCATCCTCCTCCTCACAAAACTTGAAGCAAAAGGAATGGGCCCCTGGGTTTTAGCATGGTGTATCCTCCCCACGGTCCTCATGTACGCAGGGCTGGTTTACTTCGCGCTGATGAGGTATCTCATGTTTGAGGCGGCAGGGGACTCGCTGAGGGAGAATCGCTGGGGATTTGGACAGGTTCTGGCGCTGGCGACGTGGGTGCCGGCGGTGGTGGACTTTTTGGTCATTTGGAGGGGGCATTTGAAGGCGTTGAAGTATCGCCTTCCGGTGGGGGTGGAGGTGAGGATTGAAGAGAAGATGAAGGAGAGTGAGAGCGAGGGGGAGGAGGAGGAATTAGATGAGGAGGGTGGAGGGGGGATAATTCATGGGGGTGCGCCTGGTGTTGGATGGGGTGGGTGTAGGTGAACTGAAAAGAGAGTCTTAGCGAGTAGGGAGACAAGGTACCTCCCTAGATACCTTGGTGCTTTGAGGCTTATTCATTGGCCCTTTCCCAGGATTTCAGCATCTTTCGCGCTCCAATTTTGATGCAACTGAGGTGTTCATGGAAGTTGGTGATTGGTGCCCGCTCTGGCGAAGCTCCTGGTGCTCTGAGGGCATAAATGTCTCTTTTCTCTCGACTTTGACCACCTCGCTCACTTCTCTGCCTCAATTTATCTCTCGTTTTAGTTTCCACAATCGCCGACAAGCGAACCACCTCGCCCCCCCCTGGGGCCTGCCCAAGGATGCCAGATCGAGAGCAAAACGAACTGGATGGATTCACGGAGATGGGTGAGCCCAGTGAGGTGGATGGGCAGGATTCGCTGAGTCATGGCGAGACCATCGTCAGCGAGCTTGTCCAGCTCTGTGCTGTATGTCGCAAGACACTGAGCCGAATGTTCCAACGGTCCGAGGATGCATGGAGCTCAGCTCCCTGCCATCCTACAGGGGCTACGCTGCAAGCCGCGGCTCACAATGGCTGTGTATTGTGTCAGACAATTCTCGCGACATTTCCAGGTGATGAAGCGCGGGCGATGTGTGCGGACCCATCAGCCCGGCTCCAGGCTCGCATTGAGACGTTTAGCGGAGAATCAGCCTGTGCTGTGCTCAATTGCTGCAGGGCCGATGCTGATTATTTTGAGGCACTGGACTATTCCGTCTACCTTTCACCACGTGCACCTTCCACCTAAAAACTGCCAGCAGGTGTTCAGTCGAAGTTTGCAACATCAACTGGTGACCCTGAAACCCTGGCCGTGGCAAGACGTTGGTTCGACTCTTGCCTGGAATCCCACAGCGATTGCCGAGCCGATGCGCCCACAGAACGTCCAGCGCGGGCTTCTATCGCTGAAGCCTGGCAGAATTCATCTCGCCCTATCGAGCGGCATACCAGACAGCACGCCATATGCAACACTCAGTCACTGTTGGGGGCTGGCGAAACATCTAACCCTGACACGCGACAAACTAGACGCCTTTCGGATTCGGATTCCGGAGGACCAGCTCTAAAAGACGTTCAGGGACGCCGTGGCGGTCGCTCGGTACTTTGGGCTCGAATACTTGTGGATCGACTCACTGTGCATTGTTCAGGACGACGACATGGACTGGCAGCGCGAGTCCATCAGGATGAAGGATGTTTACGGCTGTTCGACCCTCAACATCTCTGCCAGTGGGGCACAGGACGGCTCTGTCGGCTGCTTCTTCGACCGAGACGCCCCAGCGATGCGCAAGATCAGCAGATCGCGGGTTCCGCTGTTGCATAAGGGCCGGCAGCTATCCATCGACATTGCACCATCGCAGATTTACCGCTCCTTTGCGTCCTCGCCCTTACTTGGCCGAGCATGGTGTTTCCAAGAGCGATTCATTTCTCCTCGCACTCTGCACTTCAACGACACTCAACTATTCTGGGAGTGTCAGGAAAACTATGCATGCGAAACCTTCCCCGACGGTTCGCCCCAACCACATCGCCGAGATCTTCTACGGTGTGGACTCGCCACCACGAAGGCATCTTCCGTCACCGATCCTCACAGCTCAGGTCTCATACACAGCATAGTCGAGGACTCGGAAGGACTGGACACACCCCTCGCAAGCGAGTCCCCCAGTATTTCAGGAGGCATCGACACAACTCGATCCCTTTCAGAGCTATGGTCAGAGTGCGTTAGGATATACTCGCGCACAAAGTTGACACGGCAAACGGACAAGCTGATCGCCCTTGCGGGAGTGGCGTCATGGGCGCACCAACGAAGCAGTGATCAATATCTTGCCGGTCTCTGGAGGGAGAATTTGGAAACACAGCTGCTATGGCATGCCGTAACTACTGGCAGGGACAGGAAGGTTCAGGATAACTATCACCTCGCTCGGCCGGTGGAGTATCTTGCCCCTCTTGGTCGTGGGCATCAACCAATCGACGGATCCATTATATAACGGCCTACGACCCTGCGACGGTACCGAACCCCGACTTGACGTATAGCTGTCTTATTGTTGTCATTAACGCCGAGACTGATCCGGTCACTCCAGGGGACGCATTTGGGCGTGTCAAAGGAGGTCGCTTGCGTATTGAATTCCCAGAAATGAGAACCGGTTACGTAGGGCTGAGCAATAGGTCACGGGAAAGAGTGTACTTGGACGATCCTGGTGGACAGATTCACGGTATCGAGGTCTTTTACTTGGCGGTTCTTCGTTGTTGTGAGACTAGTAATTGCGGCGGTGGAATGTGTTTCGAGGAAGGAATCGTGCTCAGGGAAGTGAGCTGGGAGGCCGCGACTTTTCGACGGATTGGGTACTATGTCCTTGACGGTTGCGGATCTACCATTGGGGCGAACGTTGACGGGAGGCGCTTTAATAGTTGGAATGCTAGGTGTCTTACTCTGATTTGAAGTTGGCAGTGTTGCCTTAAATGTTCAAGTACTATTTCAGTAGAACCGTCCTGACTTACATTATGAAGAATAAAACAATGACTGTAGTCGGGCTACGCGAGAAGCCTCCGATTTATTGCAAACCATTCGACCCGTTCTCCGATATTGTGCCTGAGCTTATGGACTTGAGTTCCGTTCTATCACCAGGATCCTCCCATGCTCCACCATTTGTCTCGCCATCGCTGGATAAGCCTGTTCCCTTGCTGGGGAGGCTGACATTTACACCAAGCGGAAGCCGGTACTCGAGCGCCTTGAGAGTTCCTATTCCGTGCGTCAGTCGATGAATGTCCAAGACAGGGGGTAACGATCACTCACCTTTGGCGATCAGCACAAAGTCCAGAAGTGTCGGCAGCCACGCAGCCATCGCCATAACCTGACCGAAGCCCCATTTGTTTTCCTCCAACGATGGACCAGCCACTTCAGAGGTGACCTCTCGTCTCATCGCAAAGACTACAAGAGAGAGGTACATCCAAAGGTACAGCGAAACACACCAAAGAATCGTACAGATCCTTATTATCCACTGACGGACCTTGCCGTTTTGTCTTTTCCGCCGCGACGCGAGGCCTGATTTAGCGCCTGTTGACCGAAACCTCGCCCACATGCGCCAGCCGAAGCCCTAGATCGCCCTCCATAGGACAAAATATGCGAAGAAAAGGGACATATACTGCAATACCGATGGCAGCCAGCGAGACATATCCGTTACCGTCCGACGATATTTAGAGCGATCAGGGTAGGCAGTAATGCACACGCGCTCGAAATCCGCTTTCTCCCAAGTAAACGACATGCCGTACTAGTAGGCGAAGCAATGGCAAACGCCACAGTCGCAGCCCACAGCCCGATCCAGCGCGCGGTGGTATACCTGCACAGGGAAACGCACATTGGCCAAGTCGCCGCAATAACACACCAACTTATCGATGCGGTAAGGCGAGTGAACTCACCATTGTAACTTGACGAGTCCTGCGCCCGGGATATGATAGTCGCAATCATCACCGCCAAGTTGAACAGAAATGCCGAGTCCCAGAACAATACAGAACTCGTCCGAAACGCATCGTGTACCCGTTGGCTCAACACACACTGAGGCAACAACATGGCGACAGTAAAAAACGTGGCCAGTGCCACCTCAATGACATACGACGTGAAGACTCCTACGCCGGCGAGATCAGGATTCCCCTGCCAGCCAAAACTGCCACAATACTCCGTTTCGCATTGCAGGCTGATTGTCCTAACTGCACTGTCGAAATCGCTGCTAGTGGTGTTGAGACTGTCGACCTAATTGACGATCGCGCCGCGGGAGGCATTGTTGAAGGGTGTGGGCGCGATGGAGCGCAGGACAGTGATGAAATCGTCGTAGGGAAAGGGGTCGTCGTTGTGGGCTTCGGCGTATATTTCGCGGATGGGCAAGTATGCGGAGAATGAGTCTGTGACGGTGCGGAGAGGCGCGTAGATTTTGACAACGCCTTTGCAGTCGAGGGTGAAGTCGAGTTGGCCGAGAGTGAAGTTTGAGAGAATGCTGGGGGGATTTGAAACGTCCGACATGGTGAGCGATGTTGCCGGCGACGGCGGACGCCGTGGCCGGGAATTGAGACGGGGCTTCGGCTTCAGTTGAAGGTCGAGTCGAGCCCGAGATTCAGGGAGAAATTCGAAGACGAGGGAGCATTTAATCGGTCAACCCGGGACGTTGCACTGCCCTGGGGCTGAGGGCTGAGTTTCGGAGGCCCGACACTGGTTGGTGTTTCAGACAGCTGCAGGCCAATTTGGGAGCGGCAATGTCTTGGCGCCCATTCTCGGACTTCGATCCTCGGAGCTGTTGACACATAGTGTTGAATTCAACGCAGTCAACCAAGAACACAGTAATTGCCGCCATCAAGTCGTGTTCTATTCAGGGAGCCGTCTTCTCAGCCAAGCGAAGCTCTGGTGCTCGGCCGCGCTGCGGTTCCGTGGCGCCAAGGCGCGATTACGTAATTTGACAGGTGGGGTGGCAGGAGCGCGGCTGGCAAAACTGGCAGGGACGTCATGAGCGCGTCGACGTTGCTGTGAGGAAGGAGGGGCACTGCCAGAAAACGAAAATACTGGCAGTGATCCAATTCCTGCAGAGGCAGGTGCAGATGCAGATACGGTCAGAGTAGGTGGGAAAAAGAGAGAATTGAACATGTTTCAGATCAATTCATGTAACTAACCAGGACAACCCAAATGCTCATCCAACCTGGGCCTGCTTAAAACTAAAGGCACAAACAACGCTTGAAGGGGAATCATGGCTCGCCCGTACACTGGATATCGCGTTGAACGCCCGAAAAAAAAAAATGATGGTAAAGAAGAAAGAACTCTACCAAGGAAAAGACAATCCTAGGTAAAGAAAGAAAGGAAACGAAAGCGCAAACTCCACCAACTCAGTCAGCTGCCTGATTTCAGACCAAAAAGCCACGCAAAGCCCACACCCATAACTAACAATTCTTGAAAGCAGAAGCAAAAGCAACGTCAGCTCAAACACAGACGGGTATCAAAAAAACTCCCCACCATTACAATTACCTCCCCCTCCCATCCAAGCAACCAAACCCCCTCTTACCTCCTACTCCTCATCCTCCCACTCATCGTCGAGCTCATCGCCTCCAGAAATCTCGTTGAACTTTCTTCCTCGAGGAAGTATGCTCCCCCCTCCCGATCCGCCTCTGCTCTGCGATCCGCCTCCCGTGGTGTCGCTGTCCGGCGGTGAAATGATGGCACTTATACGCATCGCCGCACGCACCTCTGCCCGGCGTTGCCGCTGACGTTCCGTCTCCTCGGTGTCCTCCGTCTCTTCCTCCTGTGTCCCTCCTCCCGCCCCAGTACAGTTCAGGGATCCAGCTGCTCTCGTCACCGACCCGGGATAGCCCAGACGCATAGCCCCGCCGGGACCATCACTCGAAAACCGCCGCAGAACCGCCGAATCGCCCGAGAATCTCGGTCCCAGGTTCGTTGTTGTATTGCCGTACCCTTCGGGCGGCGGGAACATGGTGCTCGGGCCGGCATAGCCTGGGTGGGCCGTCCACTGCGGTCGCTGGGCAGGCAGGCCCCAGGGTGGGAGTGGGGGATTCAATAATGTAGCGATACCGGGAAGGGTCATGCCGGGGCCGGTGCTGGAGTACTGGCCCGGAGAGGGTAGGTTCGCTGGGGACGGGGCTCTGCGCTGTGGGGCCAGGGGATGGAACCTGCATGGGTGATTGGCATTCCAAGGGGCCATGGCGGGAGCAGGCCCGTCCGGGTTGAAGAACTGGGGCGTGTCGGCGATGGGGGGCAGAGGAGGATAAGATGGGCCTGCGTGCGGGTATGGCAGCGGTGCTTGGGAGAGGGGCGGAGATATTCTCAGGGGTGGGAGGGAGGGGCTGCGAGGGGTTCTTGGGCTGGGTGTATGATATAATACCGGCGGAAGCAGCGCTGGCGGCACACCGGGACTTGGCCGGTAAGATGCTTCCGATGTGTGGGTTTGGTTTGAGGCAGTGACTGAGTTTGGCTGGGAAGGTGGCGCGTGAGTGAGGAAATACTGCCTCTGGAGAACACTGCGATTGATGCGCAATTGTCTCTCGCGGCTGATCTTCTGATTCCAGTCAAACCCAGATGGGTTTGTTGGTAGCGGGACGTGTCCGCCCGACGAGGTTTTGCTGTCGGTGGCGGGACTAGAGGTGGGCTTTTCGGCCTCGGGATTCTGGGATGTCGATGCTCCGTGGCGTTTCGCAACGACTAGGCCGGGGAAGTATTGGGCGAGGAATGCCTTTACGGCTGGCGGTACCACTTCGCCCGAGGGGTTTTCGTTGTCGCCGGTGACAAGGCTCGGGCTTGGCTCGTTGGTCTCGGCGTGGTGGGGTGTCGATGTCCCGGGGCGTCGGGCGACCCATGCCTTCAATTCTGGCAGTATAAGACTCAATGCCTCGCGAAACCTGACTCGCCTCTCTCTGAGCTTTGCCCTCCGTATCTTACTAATGTCCTCGGCACTGGGAGAGTATCCTTCGGCCTTCTGACCATCGTTCTCGTAGAAGCGTCGATACAGCTGTACCTGCTCGTCAGTCACGTCCTTGTCGAAGACGAAGGCCAGAGACTCGTTGAGGACTTTGGCCAAGTCGCGAGGGAACTCGATGTCTGTTCATCTAGTAAGCGTTGGTTTGGTCTCTACGCAACGCCGTTGCGCTAAGGCGTGGATAACGGACCGCAGAGTGTAGCGAGATCATGGTGGACGAGAAGGTTCAAAAGTTCGAGGCTGACTCGGCCGGTGTTGACCTTGACGCTGCGCAGCGCGGCAAGGATTTCTCTAGCTGTCTCTTTGCTCCGATAAATAACGGCCGAGAGATCCCCGTTGAATGGAGCAGCATGCAAGAGCTGAGAAAACATGGCATCTTCGCAATCTGTGCTAACAAGCTGCGGTGATTCAGTGTCGGGGTTGTGTGATTCCATAACTGTCGTGTTTAGACCGTCAAGGCCGCTTGGGACTTGGCGATTTGATGGTAGGTTTGTCGGGAGAGTGGCCTGGGACCATCATCCTTGGGAGACTGACATTGATATTTATCTTAGCCACCCACATTATGTCCAGTGGTCGTTGCGTAAACACCGGCCCCTGGGTTGTGGGGAAGGTTACCTAATGAATAACTCGGGGAACCGAGATCAGCCGGGCACTTAATTGGAACTTGGAAGTCACAGGTTAATCTGAGAGCCTCAATGGACTCTGTGGAGACACCAAGCACCAACATTGACCCGTGGGGAAGACCAGCATTGCTGCATGACACTTGCACTGGTACCCAACGAACGCGCAACCGTGATCTGGCATGGGAAACTCCTGATTTTTCTGCGGCGCCGTCCGCTTTCCGTCAATGTCATTCCGACCCGACTCGCTGCGGCCCGTCTCTTCCAATATCACTCTGGCCCTGTTCAAAAGCCTACACAGGTTCGCTGCCAGACATCGGATGCAAAGTAAAGATATTTTCCCACGTGATTGTCATGAGTGAAACGGCTTTTTTCCCCCGCTCTTCAACGGTCACACTGCCGCGTCAGAACTCTAAAAACCTCAGAACTACCCACCTCCGATAACAACTCCTCTACCTAGCGACAGGACCGTGCGGCGTTGAGCTGATCGGCTTGGCCGTCCACTTGGTACCTGTACCCGTTAGAATAAAGTTGCCGCTGTCGAGATAGCCGATGGGAGGGCTCTTCTTTGCCGCGGAATGGCCCGAGAGGGAATCTTCTGGCATGGGATAGCCGCGGATAGGCCTCCTCTTTGCCACCGAACCGCCCGGGAGGGAAACCTTTGTCGCGGGACCGCCGACCACAGAGCCTTTCGGGGTGGGATAGTCGATGGCGGGACTCTCCGCCGCGGGTGAGCGGATAAGGGGGCGGCCGTCTGGCGCAGGAGCCGAGCCCTTGTGTATCGCCGTCATCACTTCAAGATCTTCTTTATTAGCGAGCTTGGGCTTCGCACCACGCATTCTTCGTTTCTTCTTCCTCGGGATCCTCTTTGCCTCCTCTTTTTCCTTTCTCTCTGCTTCTCTTTTTGCGAACCTCTCCTCACTGATCCTCAGGATGCGGCTCGAGTGGAACGCCTTGTACGTCGTGGACATCTCCTGAAGGGCCAGCAAGGTGGGTCCGGGCTGGAATCTCTGGATGTCGGCCTCCCAGCTGGGTGGAAAACCTCGGTTGCCTGGAAGTCCCGGTTAGCATCGGCAAAGCAAAGCCTACATTCCGATAAGTCGGACAAAAACGTACCGCACCGAGCAAAGAGATTCTCGAACACGAGGAGGTCGAAGTACTCGTGGTGGACGTAGCTGGGTAGAACGGCGCTCTGAAACAGCCAGTCGCAGCAGAGCATGGACGACATCGTCCTCTGCCTTTCGGCGGCCTCCATCGAGCGAAAACCGGCATCCTCGAGCATCTCCGCAACTATGTGCTCGCGGTCAAGCTGGCGCGCGATTTCATCATTGAGTGCCATCGTGCTGTTTCCGGCGACTGGCAAGACCAAGGTTGGTGGCGCCGCGGTTGAGCGGTTGAGCGAGATAGCGGGTCATGTATGGTGTTTCCGAGGCGGAGCTTTCGAGCAGGTGCTGCTGATTGACAGTGTGATGAACCCGACCTGACATTTGACAGCGTGAGAGAATGTCGCGTGGGTCATCCGAGTCTTCGCTGTTGTCACGGACCACGCGGTCCACTGGCACTGCCAGTGAAATGGCTGCTGCGATCGCCGTTAGCGGGAGGGATGGTAGGGAAGGAACGCGCGACGAGGCAGGAATGTGCAAATAGTGTTTTGGTGATTTTAAAGTGCTTGCAAAGCCAAGCGTTTTGCAAATGCAGTCACATCTTAGTTTCACGATCTTCCCATCGCACCTGTGTCCGTTTGTTGATGCCTCTGATGGCTGGCAAGTGCTAGTCGGGAAATTTGGGGGGCGGAGGCCGTCGCGATGCCTTCAACTCGCACCGGCCGCCTCTATGCCCGAGCACGGGAGGAGGCGGGTGTCGAAGGTTACTGCCTTGGCCATCAACTGCCTCTTCGAGTCCCGGCCCGGGGCCATAAAGTTCAGTCAAGGCAGTTACAAAGCTCCGGGCCGTCCCCCCAAAAAATAGCTCATCTATCAGTCGATCGGAGTTCGCGGCCCAGCAGAAAGGTTGGGCCGCATTGCGGCTTGGTGATGGTCTTTGTCACGGTGGGTTCTAGATTTTACAAATATCTGAAGTGTGTGTGGAGACTGGTTCAGGCATCGAATCGCACAGGCACGAGCGGGTCCAAAAAAATGGCATTGCCGGGCGGGTCAAAGCAATGATATTGGTCATGTCGGGTATGTGGTAACTATCAATCCCATTCTTGCCGTAACGGCTTAACCCGACTCCCCTGCAGTGATTTTGCCCCGTTCAATGTATGAACTTCATCTTCCCGCTCCCCAAGTCCCGTTCCTCCCTGCACGTTTTCTTTGTTGTGATTGCGGTATCCTGACGGCTACCTCAGACTGACTTCTTAACTGGAGAGGTGCGGCTCACGGAAGCACTGCCAGTGGCCTTAGAGGAACCGCCAGCCTTTGTCGAATTCGTCTTCTGTAAGGTCTGGGCACTCGGGCCCGTGAAGCTTTTGTCGTTGCGGCCCGGGCCGGCGAAGGGAAAATTCGGCGTGGAAGTCGTTGCCTTGGCAGTCCATCTGGTGCCTGAACCAGTGGCGAGGCCAGGAGTCGAGCGCGTCGGCACGGCTGTCCACCACGTTCCCGAACCTGTCATGTGGCCGGCCCGTACGGGGGCGTCAATGGCGCTGGCATTGGGGCGTCTGTTGGAGGCTGAGGCGCGCGGGTTAGAGGTTGCGGCGATCGCGGCGACGATGTCCTCCTTCCGAATGGTAGCATCCATCTTCTGCTCGGGGCGGGATCCTATTTTCTACTATACGCACTCGAATTAGTAAATGCGACACTACTAAAAACTGCAGGAAGAGGCAAGCTTACCAACAAATGTCTTCGGTCGGAGCGTGACGAAGATTCGGGTTGAGTGTGAGAATGGTGAGCAGTCCTTGACGTTGTCAGTTGTGGGAGCTCGAAATCCTGGAGTCAAGGCGGTGTCGCTGGGCTGGCATTTTCATAGCTGCTGGATTTCGGATTTCGTCCGATCTCACCATCAACACACGCTGAATCAACTGCTGCTGCATCTGTGTTTCTCCGTGCGAAAATGAGTTGGTGAGATTCTCACACAGTCCGGTGCTGGTATGGCAATATTGGTTGCACCGTGGAGGGCCTTTGATTCCGCAGGCACGACCGTTCGATAATGGACCGAGGCCTTTCCGGAATGTGAGACGGCGTATCAAAGCCACAGGTTGCCTTGACAGTTAGTAAGGCATCTTTCGCACAGGCTGAGTGACCCTTTCTTGACTGGAGTCTTCAGGTTCTCAGTCTGCCAGTGATGAAAGCAATCTTCAACTCTCAAAACACCGTATTTGGCTATTTTCGTCTTAGTTGTCTTCAAACAAATATGGGCTCCCACGCGCGATACCCAAGGCAGCTGGTCGAGTATCAAAGCCATGCATCTGCAAACTGATGAGCGAGTCAAAGAATTGAGATTAATGCTGCTATCAATCAGACCCTATTTGTGCCCATTCCCCCTGCCAGGCCGAATACAACCAACCCCCAAAGAGAGAGCCGTGATTCCCGCATTCTCCTCTGTTTTCCTCCCTTAGTACTAGGCTGAAGGTACCTCGCTTGCTGACCGAATCGCCGTCCTGAATATCACCGCACAGTGCAACGACCAAGTGCTCACAGCCGTCTCAGCTTCCGCTTCCGCTCTCGCTCCTCAATTCTCGCCTCCCGGGCGAGGAAATAAGCGTAAGACATGCCAATGCACTTGAAAGAACCGTCGATGACATTTACTGTGGGGGATCTAAACTCCCAGACTTCCATACGGGGGGTAGAGCCGGGTGTCGAAGGTGTCAGCGGGCGTAGTTTGGTCGGATCATAGCCCGAAAGTTTGTTAGCGAGGTCAATCCAAATAAGCCGCGGACTTGTCAGACTTGTTGGTGGTGGAAGGGACACCAGTCGCTTTGTTGGTGGTGGGGGGACAGCGGTCGCCTTAGCTTCCGAGTCGCTCTTGCAGGGGCCTCCCTCCGTTGTGGCGAGGTTGGGGGTCGTCATCGTCTGAAGTGTCCCGATTAGTGGGACATAACTAAAACTGAAGGCGATGATGGGAGCTTATTGGAAGTACTACCGGGGCTCTTAGTTGGAAATTCTAGCGAACCTTTGTTAGAGCAGTGAAAGGCGAAAGACCGTGAACGTTGCGAGTAGTGAAAGGTGGAAGTCTTAAAGCCAACAGTGGTGCGGCGTTGTGATATTTATGTCACGAAATTCTCGTCTGATCCAAAGGCTTCGCCACCGTCACCTCAAAAGAAGTACGTCGTAGTTCACCTTATTTTAATTTCCAGGTCCCACTGCATGATCAAGTCTAGAGTGATAACCCCTCTCGTCCCCTGGCACCTCATATTCGGACGGAACTGTGGCCTTTTTATTAAGGTAGCGGGAATTTTGCTGACTGCTTGTCATTCATGTGATCGGAGAAGTACAAGCTCCCTCTATCTCGCTACCTATGATCTGGTATCCGCATCTGTAGGGAAGCAAACACAGCTGGGTGCTGAGAAGATAGCAAGCCTTGCCCTCCTTCACGGACTCCCACTCACTTCAATGTCCGCCCCGGTCAGTTACCCGTTGTCACCATGGCTGGCCAAACCCAGCCGTCGAAAGTTGACAGGGCAGAAATCCGAAAATCCGAATTAACTGATCGGGGTTGCGATGAGAATCTGAAGTGTGCAGCCCAGCGATTTTCGTCCGACCTGCAAGGCGAAATCGTCTGAACAATGGCTAGACATCGCCCGACTCGTTCTCAAGGGAACTCAGGCTTTCAGGAGTGTAACCCGAGTCATGGATGGGTGACGGCGCCAAGGTGGCGGGCTCCGACTTCTTGGGGACATTTAGTATGATCGTCTTTGTTCCCGGCTTGGAATCGTGGGCGATGTCCAAGTCCTTAGCAGCGCCAACGGGAGGGCTCGTCAGCATATGGAGGCTAGATGCTCTCGATCTTTCGAGAATCACCTCTCGCTCCTCTTGAACCCCTCCATCTATCTTCATGCAGAATTCATCGTACTTGGTCGGTTCATCGGAGGCGGTCTGGACGCCCGGGCGGCAGGACGCCTCAAACTCCTTGTTCCATGCGAATGACTTCTCGTCTGGTACATAATTAGCGGTCAACTTGAATATGTGATAAAGATGCTGTCAACATAGACATACTGATGCCGCAATAGGCGAAAATGTCCTTCCAGACAAGAAGCTCAAACGTCTCGTGCGAGACAACGCTCAGAGGGACGCCGTTTTCCCATAGCCACTTGCAGACGAGGTTCGCGATCTTGGTGATGCATTCCTCGGCATGCTCTGGCGAGGCGAGGCCCATTCGGTTCTGAGGAATCGGGCGCATCATCATGGCGATAATGGCCTCCTTGCGATTGGCGTCGTGCTCGAACGAGTCTGCCATTGTTGTTTGTGTTTGACAGCCTTGTGTTTTGGGTCGAAGCGAGCGAGGTTGCGGAGTAGTGCTGAGCTGCTGTGTAGTGGGATCAAGAGCTGGGGCATCGAAGGGTTGGGATTGAGAATCACGTGGTCCAAAGCAAGACCTCTGAACAGCTACGAAGGCCCTGTTCAAAAGAAAGGGGACCCTCAGCCATGACGGAAGTGCATTCATGTTGTCAACGCAACCCATGGAGGTACCTAGTTCGTATATGGTCCATCTCCCGCTCTGGAAATACGTTCCTGCATTCTCTGACGTCCAGTCTCGACCGAGTTGAGGCATTTCACAATGCGGGCGAGGCTGTAATGTAACAATCAGGTAAGGTACGGCTCCTCTTGGTGGCGAGCTTCTTGAACATCGTCAAATAAAGGCGACGGCTCACCGCATCTCGACCAACGACATATCGTATCACAGACCAGTCAGTGGCGGGAGAGTATCACATATCATTTCTGAGCTAGTCCACCAAATCCCTCATGGTCTTAAGGTCATCCAGCATCGAGAAGTTCCCGTCCTCCACCTTCCAGTGCCTTGCAACATCCTCAAACATGTTGTCCTCTCCTGGCTCCATTCTAACCTCCGAGTTTATCTGTGTATCTCTGCGACCTGGAAACCAAGCAGCCCAATCAACCGTTGACCCGGCATCTTCTAGCCCAGACAAGCGATCACCGTTCCTTCGCAAGCAGCCTCGTGTGCTATCCGGTCATGGCGCCGAGCTCGACTTCCGTAAAGCCGGAGGGCAGGCCAAACTACCAAATTGACCTTGGGTTGCCGTGTCATTTAGAAGAGTCCGGTGAATCTTCAAATAGGGTTTTGCTGCGCTTCTGCGGCGGAACATCGTCGCCGTCTCGAGTGGAGATGTTGGCACCAAGGGGGTTCTCGGCAGGGCGCTTGGTAGGAGTACTCGTCAGCACAGGGGCCGTGCTAAACAAATTACTTGTGGTTGATACTGGAGTATTTCTTGCCGAGATAGAAATCGAAGCGGGAGCGAAGCCGAAGTGGCCAGTTGTGGGAGTCGCCTGAGAGTTTGCCGCCAAGACTATTGCAGACTCGGGAAAAGCACGCGGGGAAGCGCTCGTAGGGACACTGGCATTGTTGGAGTCGCCGATATTGTTCTCACGTTTAATGTCGATGGCCTTTTCTGTCTGGCGATTACGCGTGAGTGCAGCGATGCTCTTGGTTGTCGACTCAACTGCCTTCTTCTTGCGGAAGTCGTGTAGCTGCCCGCAGTATTTTGTATATAATTCGGCGTAGAATTCGGAACGGTAGGAGGGGTCGACGACATCCCGGAGAGAAGCCACGTCTAATTCTGTCTGGAAAGGGTACTTCTCGCCTATTTGAAGAGTGCCAGTGGGCAACCCTGTCAGCTCCAATGGATAGTCGGAATGGGGGGAACGCCGATGGCCGACATACCGCAAGAGACTAATATGTTCTCCCAGACCAGAAGTTCGAGCGTCTCGTCCGAAACCTGGTCTGGAGACACCTCGCTCTCGATCAGCATCAAGGAAACTTCCGCAACTCGCTGGCCAATCGTTTTCTCAGCTTCGGTAGCGGAAGAAATGCCCAATCCTTTCTTCAAAATGGGGCGCATCATCATCCTAACCACGATAGCCTCGCGATCCGAATCGAAACTGTAGGTCGCCATTGCGGTGTTCTGTGTTTTGATTACGCCACTGGCAGCGGAGACAGGATGGAAAGAAAAACGAGGGTAAGGTATGTTTATTGTGGGCGGTCTGCAAGATGGCAGGCAGGTTGGAGCAACCAGGAGGGGAAAGATGGCCCATGCACGCACGAAGAAAACGGAAGGCGCGCCCAAGTCCATCAGCAAAATCATCACATTTTTCTGGCAACGAGGAGACATATTTCACACCCCGGAAGGAAAGGAAGGCAGGCAAGAATCTCAGACTCCCAAAAATAGCGTTATCAGTCCATAGTAAAAGATATTATCATCCGTTTTCCCCGCCGTCAACGCCCAATCGCAGCCAAACGTCCATTTACAGCCCATGCCTTGCGCCTCGCAACTTCCCAGTCCAAACCCAGCTCCAATGTGCCCTCCAAGGTTCAAAATAAATGATGTTTGTGTACCTAGTGATGCCTGTCTGCCATTCTTGCCACTGTTTTTAAGCGCCAGTGCGCAGTTTCTTCGCGATCTTCTCACTCTCCTGCTCTTCATATTGACGCTTGCTCGACGATCTGCTGCTAACCGTCGCCGACGGGGCCATGGACTCGCCATTTGGCCCTGCAAACTTTCGAACCATCGACGCCGCCTCTGCTTCCTTCTGTATCTCTCTAGACGGGGCGGCGGGAAGCCCGTTGGTGTGGTGAACCGGTACCCCCACACGCTGGCTTCCATTGAGTGTCGAGAAGGTTTTTCCCCTCAAGGAATCCGCCTTCTCCCGCCTTCCCTTGATAATGTAACTCATCATGCCGAAGTAGTAGCCGTCGTACTCGCTCGCCCAGTTGACGAAAGTAGGATAGTCTTTACGGGACCTCTCAAACTCCTTGTCCCAAGGAAATGGCTCCTCGCCTGCCAGTACAAGTCGGTCAGCTTCACTCAGTCAGAAGATTGGATAGCAAACTGAACCGACCGCAAAGAATGAAAATCTCCTTCCAGACCAGCAGCTCAAAGGTCTCCGCCGTGATGCCTGCGGGATGAAAACCTCCCTCGAGGAGCCACTTGCACATGTTGGCAGTTTCACCTGCAATGATGCTTTCGGTATTCGCTTCCGAGACGCAGCCGAGGCCGTTGTTGATGACCGGACGCATCATCATGGCGACCACAGTGGCCTTGCGCTGAGGATTGAAGAGCCAGACCATCGTGGCTTGTTGGTGATGACTCTGGTGAAGGAGGGAGAAAGAATGGAAAAGAGTTGGGATATTGGGCGAACTTGGATGATGAGGATTAATATTGTGTACTGGCTTTGAGGGAAGGAGCAGAGGGCTGGCTTGAAGGGAAGAAGCAAAGGTGTGCAAAGCTGGCCCCGAGCACTCACCAAGCCAAGCCGGGTTTGGCTCGGAGTTTGCCGTAGTTGAGACCGGCGAGGGCGGGAAGTAATGGGGTATTGGGAAGGTATCAGTCAGACCACAATGAGCATTCAATGCAGCACTCTAGTTTTGGACTTCGGGTAATTCGAGGCAAGGAGACGTCCATTGCAGTCCATGGGTGGACGAAGGCTTGAGTCAAAGAAAACGTCCCCTGAGCCAGCGTAGCAAGTCCCGGAGCACATCTTTGCAAGCGGATGAGGCGCTTATCTTTGTGTCTTTGTCCTGAGCCTTCGTATTGTGTCTATCTACCTGAAGTACGAAGGCTTAGGCAAAAAGAAAGGGTTTCTTATCTCTGTGCGAAAGTGCGTTCTCGGGATCCTCAGTGTCCTGCTGTAGAAAATTAAGGCCTAGGTTTATTACATCACAGGCCTTTTTCACATATCGAAAGACCTTTTTAGAATACAATAAGACATTCTCAGAATGAAAGAAGGCCTTTTCGGTATTTATCTTGGTATTATCAGAATGGGAGATGGCCTGGAATCACGAAAGCTATGAGCGGTCTGTACAGTTGGAAGGCCATCTTCCACACTGACTGAGGGGACCCATTCATTTGGCCTGGGCCTTTGTATTGTGTCTATCTGCCTGAAGTACCATGTCCCCGATCGCTCAATGACAACGCCGAGCCCTTGCCTGTTCCAGCCCAAAATCCCATCTCCCCATCATCAGCCATGTGTTAGCGTTCCTCTCGAGACGGTAGATCCCTGACATGACAGCCGTGCCGCAGTACGGCTACTCATTCTCGTCTTCAACTGGCTGCTTTTTGATGACACGATAAACCTCAGGCTCATCATATGGGCTGCTCATCATGCCGTGACCAGCTCTAACCATCGATGCCCAGTCATCTCTAGAGTCAGGAGCGAGGCGACGCAAAGAACTCCACTTCCGATTGATCGGCTCAACAACTGACTTGGACTTGATAAACACCCGTACCGATGCAGGCTGCTCACGCTTGATGTCGTCAGGTGAGGACTCGGAAACGATTGTCAAGGGGCGCTTCTTGATGTGAAGGCGCACTTTGCTGTCGGACCGGTTGGCCTTGTGATGGCCGGAAATTGCATTGTCTTCCTCGTTGGAGTTCAAGTCTTCGCATCCTTTCCGAGTCACGATGAAGCGGAAACGAGAGCGGTTCTCGGGCTTCATCTTCTTGGCGGGGTTGCCGTCTTCGGTCAACGTGAGAGGGCGCTGGTGCTTGGCAGAGGGAGCCGGACTGGGGTTCGTTGCGCGCCGTGCGGAGGCCTGAGATCCGTTGTGGTCCACCGAGGAACGTGAGGACGTCGGGACGGGCATTCCCATCGCCGCGGACGGAGAGGGGGAGGATTCCATTGTATGGCTCTCGTGCGAGGCTGGCAGGGATGCAGACACAACTGCCTCGTTGTTCTCGACTAGTTCGTCATTCTCGACGGGTTGGTTGTTCTTAACGGGCGCGGCGGAGGCCTTGTCCGAGTCATCGCTCTGTACAGCTGGCTGGGGAGCCTTGATCAAGGCCAAGATTCCAGCTCTTTCATCCATGTTCTTCGCCTTTCGCTCCTCGAGGATGCGCGTCATGCGCTTGTCATAGAACCCCTTGTAGTGTTTCGGCTGCCAGGCAATGTCGGGAGTATGCATGAGACTCTCAAGCGACTCCTGGTACGGAAAAGGCTCGTCTGCGTTATGTTCCGTCAGCACGTCAATGAAAACAACCAAAAAATTGCGGGCAACGGTGCGGACATACTGCAAAGGCCATAAATCTCCTTGGCAATCAGCATTGAGAAACCCTGATCGCAAATCTGGTGGGGCGCGACACCATTCTCGAAAAGCCAGTCTGAGACCTCGTTGATCGTCCGCCCGAGTTGGTGGTGGGCAGCCTCCTCGCTAGCAAGGCCCATTCCGCGCTGCATGATGGGACGGATCATCATCTTGATCGCTTCCCCGCCGTCAGACTCGCTCGCGGTTGGGAAAAACACATCGAGAATGTCAGCAAAGGTCGCGTTAGATGCCATTTTTTTCGATTGCCGATGTTGATTCTGGCGGTTATGCGGTGGCCAAAGATGGAGTGTTGGCTGAAGGGAGAAAGTGATGAAAGGATTGACAACCTAGCCTCGAGCCTACTGGGGGTTTTGTTGGCGATTGGAGTGGAGGGCACAATGGTCGGGGAAATTACGGCGGCAGCTCCTTCCACGACTTTGGGATTCAATTTTTAATTGCCTTCGTCCGAAGGCACTTGGCCAGGTGATCAATTATCGCCTCATTAAGTGTTGGCAGTGTGGACAACAGCACTCAGTCAAGTCGCCGTGCTCCGGGGCACGGTGTTTGGCGAACCCACATTGTCTTAGCCTCGCCGCCTCGCAGGTTCGTTGGGTTTGTCAGGTCGCCAACAGGAAGTACCTCTTGAAAATCAGATGGGCCCGGGCACGGAGATTGCAAATGAGAATCTTACGGAAAGTGAATGAATTATTTGAGGAAGGAGTGCGCGCCAACCAGCACTGTAATGGAGGTGCGATGACACGGTCAATTGGTCCGACGAGGTTCAAGTTTCGGTCGCACGCGCACTGTAGCGGCACAAGATGATCAAATTCGTGACGATATTTTTTGCCAGACGGATCAATCAGAGAGGAGGTTATTTTTTAAAAATCCTGTCCGTGAGAACATCCTGTTGCTCCATCTCAATCAACTATGCTGCAGGCCGTTCCATTCCAGGGTATCGTTCCGCTATCCTTCGAGATCCCTTCCAATTCCTGGAGGTCTCATCCTATCCCCAAACACCGACCGTATACATTCCCTGGGACCTAGTCTCGCTCCTCCGATCTTTGCCGGTGACAAGGCTCAGTCTTAAGAGCCGATATCGAGTTCCGTCTCTCGCAGATGTCGAGGTGTTTGCTTCTTCCCAAGCGCTAAGGAGATCATCTTCTAAACTGCCTCACTGAAAGGAAGGGCAGTGCTTCAGGCTCGTAAATTTAAACGAAGAGTTCATGATGAACGGCGGGACATCACTGTCCTGAGGCTCCCGAGGCGGACCGTGGCGGCAGACCCTTTCTTCGGAAGTCACAGGAGAGCGGGGTACGGCGTCAGCATCGCGGCAGCTGGACTTGCGCTTTGGGTTCCCAGTCACCTGGGTGCGGCGGGTGCTCTTGGTTGGTGTGCTCTTGGTGGGTGTGAAGTCCCAATCTTTGTTGGCATACTCGTAAAGGGCGGCGCGCGGTGAGATGGGAGGGGTATCCAGGTTGCCTCGTGCGGGAGGAGGGAACCCAAATGCAGAGTTCTTGTCATTAGCCTCGGAGTAGTTGGAATCTTTGGGGATGCTGGTGGCCGCCAAGAAGGGGCTCAATTGCTGGTCAATGTCCGAGCTGCCCAAGGAAGGGCTCAGCGGCTGGCTGACACTCGTTCCGCCGAGGAAGGGGCTGAGCGGTTCGTAGATCCTTGAGTTTGCCAGCGAGGGGCTGATGGGCCAAGGTGAGGGTGAGAATGGCCACCGCTCGGGAGAAGTATGCCAGGCCGTAGGGCTGGGAACTGAGCGGGCGGAGGGCGCATCCTCGGTGGTCGTGGGAGTGAGAATCGTCGGCTCCGAGCCAGAAGATGTGGATGTGCTCAACACGGAGAGACTCTCTAACTGCTGGGATTTGTCGTCGCTAGGCTCCGAGGCTCCGGCAGCGGTCTCGTCAATCTGCTTCGCGGACGGGGCAACGGCCTTGAGCAACTTGAGCATGACTTTGACATCCTCTCTTGCCCGATTGGCCTGCTGTTTGCGCTCCTCGATGATGAGCTTTACGCGCTCGCCGCAAAATACTTGGTACTCCATGGCGAGATCAGCGGACGGAACGGCCGTCTTGTTGGCGCCATCCAGGGCCGCGAGAAAGTTTGTCACCCAAGGAAACTGATGCGCCCCTTTGTGGCGTTAGCAAACATTAACAATCAGCTTCATCAAATAAAGGAAATCAATTGCAAACATACCGTGACCGCAAAGAACAAAGAGCTCCTTCCAAACGAGCAGCTCCAAGAGGTTGAGCGAGACATTCTCCGGGGCAACGCCCTCAGCAAACAGCCACTCGCAGGTGTCGCGCGTGGTCTGCTGGATTTGCTGCACGGCGGCCTCGAGCGAAGTGAGGCCCATGCCGTTGTTCATGACGGGGCGCATCAGCATGTCTATGACAGTGGCCTTGCGGGTAGCGTTGATTGAAGAAGACATTTTGAGTCGTCGTCGCGAATGTGCTGGTGAGAGGGGGCAAAGAGATTTTTTGGTGTTTGTTTGGTTGCAGAATTTGAGAAGCAAAGGCTCGGCGGAAGAAAAGAAACCAAAGTGGGGGAAGATTTGGTTGGTGCGCGGGAGTCAAGTCAACCAGCAGTTTGGGAAAGAGCAAACTGGAACCACTGAATTGCGCCCGTGGGCCTTGGGGCTCAAGATTGGGCAGAGACCGAACGTCTCAGATGTGCGGCGAAGTCCAGCAAAGCACGACCAAACAAACCGGGCACTTTGTCACAAGCAGCCTCCCAGCCTTCTCGAGAGCAATGACGTCGTGCCACCTGCAGCCACCCGACCTCTTCTCCCACATTCGGGACTCAATCTCAGGGGCGGTGGAATCTCAGGAACGCGACCAGGAGTGATTTGAAGCGCAGTGCCTGAACAAACAATTATCGGGAGTTGCGAAGCTTCAGTTTTCAATGACAGCCTTGCCACTGCCCTCATCTCACAATACCTGCCGAGGTGAGCTGCCACCAACGACAGCCGAGTTCCATCAAAGACCTCAAACTGCAATAAGCTTGAGCCCTTGGATGCCACAATTGTTCGGTCTCGGTATTCTGCCTTTTTTTTCGTGCCTCTCGCTGCTCTGGTTTCCACCCCTGGAGGGAACACCGTGACCGACAAAAAGGAGGTACGCCCCTTTGTACCAGGCCGAGACTGCAGCAAGGACCACTATTGCGGTTGCTGCGCTCGAGCCTCGGCGCAACGCTTCACAGCCTCCTCCAGCTCTGCATTCTGCCTCTTTTCCTCACCACAGCTCGCGCCCTAGCCTCCATAATATGCCTCTCTCCCATCTCATGTTCCTGGGTGGGAGATTTACGACATAACGGATATATCCCGAACATAAGAGGCGACGGGGCACCCGGTAATCAGTTCTTGTTCACTTGTGGCAAATTTGGGAAGGAAAGTCACAATCAGAGGTGGCCGAACACATCCGGATCTAGTTCACGTCTGTAATGATTAGTATCAGAGCAAACGACGTCTGTCCCCTGGCACACCTGCCTGACTTCCTATTAGATCTTTCTACTAGCGCCTTCTCTATTTCCCGCGGCATCGTCATCGTTGCCGTTTTCTCGTCTATCGCATGAGAGAAGCAAGTCCGTGTCGGCATTAGAATCATGTGTAAACAGGATTCATCACTCTACGCCACCTACTCAGGGCTCCTAACTTAAGCTCTATCACAGGGCAGTCAGCTTTAAACTATTGTCTACACTTGCTGAACTTACTATTGCAACCAGGCCTCCTCCGACTTAGGGATCTTGCCCAGCCATTCAAAAACTCACGCAAGTAGTGTGCAGTGACATCCATTACAAGTTGTTTAAACCATTGTCCAGACCGCTGATATTAGCCTGGGTGAGAGGAAGAAGGCTATTTTCTCCACTCATATTTCGGCTCTTCTATACGGGGACAACGTCAGAGGCTGGGTCGATATGAATGGGAGGAGGTATCTCCCTTCATCAAGGTTGGGCAGCAATTCGTCTCAGTGGATCAAGGTTTAACCGGCAAAGGGTTCACAATAGGGAAAATAGAAGCGCGGAGAAACAATAGGGGTAATCAACATGGCCCAAGCTGATGTCCTAATGGGAAGTCGGGATAAAGTCGACCCTTTCCACCGGTCCCGTCCTGCCCTGTCCCACGACTCACAGTATACTATGACGATTTCAATGTTTTGAATAGGGTAACAATGATATTTTATAAGTATAAATAGCACGGGTAAACTGCCCAAACAGAGAAGATGCTCAGTATATAAACCAGGGCCTCTGCCTTGCGAGGTCTGGGTAGATGCCCTGTTGAGTGAAAAGCAGGGCGTGTTAGGTGGGTTGCATGGGTCTCTGTGCAAGGCACATAGGTTTGCGACGGACCTATTACATGTGTGGAAGAGTAAGTGGGTGCTGGCCTCGATAGTCGCTTGGCGATGTGTTTTTTGTGTTTGTGAAAGGGTACTACGCGATTTCTAAAGAGTTGGAAGGACAGCTCCAAAGTGTTGCTGCACGGCATTGCATTAAATATTGGAGAGTTGAACAAAAAGCAACGGGGGCACGGAAATGTCGACCCAAGAGGTATAGTCTCTCAATGAGAATAAATCACCCAATATTACTAATATCCAAGCTCAAAGGTTTCTTTGATCAGAGCCTGGTCGAGGCGCGTCCTGCATACACGGTGGGACGAAACTGGATGCTCAAGTCTCGGCCCTATTTTCCCTCCTCGCATATTTCACATGCCTGATAACTCATGCTCTGTTGTGATCTTTGTAGATGTCGTATTCTCCCTGTATCTCTGTCCCTTTTTTAAAACAAGTTCGGGGTGTCCATGATGATGATACCTTTTGAGCCTTGAGATCTTGCGCATCCAAGTCCGGCGATCAGATCCCGAAACAGAGAGATTACCTAGAGAGTCTTGCACTTCACGCTCGTATCTTGTTCCACCTGCGGAGCAACAACGGGATGAAAGTCCGAGTGACTCAGCGCTGGCTGGCGAACCGCACCGGTGGCGATGGGTGCAACCGATTTTGCCTGGCCGTCACGTTTTCCGATTACTGCTTTGATCAATGCCAGGGTTTTGACTCTGGAATTGTTTACTCTGGCCTTTCGCTCCTCAACCACCCTCTCGATACCAGCGTCGTAAAACCGTTTGTATGTTTCGGATGGAACAGGGGTTGAGAACAAGGACGTCTCGAAGGTGGGCTTCCAATGCTCAGGAATCTGCCGTCCTACCCAGAAGGTCAGTACTAGCCGCCACCATCCCTCTCAGGCATCTACACATCCACTGGCACCTCCGGTCCATACACAAACTGAAACGGAAAGCCCTCTCTGCGCATCAACAAGATGCACGGCGCATCACCCTCTCCGCCAACACCTCCACCGCAATCGCAGCGAACTCCGAGAACCCGAGAGTCCGTGTAATTATCATACCGAACCGGCTTCCGGGCACAATACCAGACATCCGGCGTGATACCCCATCCGCGAGTGTATTGCTTAAACGGCGCATGCATCTCCCCACGGATGAAGATCCTGCCGATAGACCGGGCCACCATCGGAGCTAACGGGGGCGGGCTTCCAACGAGTGTGACCTTCGATCCAAGCATCTTGGTCGCGGCGCCGAGAAAGTCTTGCTGTTCGAAACGGTCGTGTCTGTCGAGCTTGGCTTGGAGTTGAGCACATTCCTGGCGGGAGGCCGCGAGCTCGGCCTCGACAGTGCGTTGGATGGTGTGGACGGGCTCACGTAGCTTGACCAGCTCCAGCTTGAGTTCATCGAAGCGTTGGCTGGTTGTCAGCTTCAGATTCGAGATGTTGCTGCAGAGATCGTTGGTGGTATTGTCTGTCTTGTTGTCGCCAAGGTCCCTCGGTGTGTGCAAGATTTATTCCAAGGCGTTGAATGTCAGGCCGTGAACCTGCATCATGACTGAGGAATCAATGCCTCCAAGCACAAGAGCGATAATATCCTTTGCCGTTTGCGTCTTTTTCATGAAGACTGCTACTGTCGGGGTTGACCTGCGTCGTCACGATGTCCATGATGTGGCCGAAATTCTCCTCGATGGCCTTCTCGACACTGGCGAAGCCTTCTGTGATTGTGTTCCGAATATCGTCGACACTCGCTTCTATGGCGTTGGTGGCGTTTTTGAAGTGTCTTCCGATAATCTTGTTCCTGTCGGAGACAGTCTTGCCTCCGACGGGGTGGGTCGGAGAAACGGGCTTGATGTGGGGACGCTTGCCAAGTTGTGCCTCGCGGCGGTCGAGCTCGGCGGATCTGGGATCGTCGTCGGCAGCCTTGCGGGCAAGGTTGCCGGCCGCGCGCTTTAGGAGTTCAGCGGCGAGCTTGATCTCGCAGGCGGAAGCGTGCTCCGGTCCCTGGACGAGCTTTTCGGCAAGGTCGATCATGGCGAGGTGGCCAAGGCCGTAGCTGTCGTCTTTGGCACTGTCGTTCTTGAGGCTATTGGCATCCGGGCGGTCGCCGGATCTCGGCGCACTGGACATTTCGGCGAATATTTAGAAGGGGCAGCTAAGCAGGTGAAGAGGCGAGGCTTGCAGCCGAATTTGTGTTTGTCAAATGTAGCAGTTTGAAGGCGACAAGAATTCAAGGCGGGGAGCAACCGAAAAGAAGCAAATCGTTGGCACAATTGGCCCCGCAGGTGTGGGGTCGTTCCACCAATTGCAGCCCTTCGGTTACGTCGCCCGTCGGCGCTGCACCAATGAGAATTGGGTATTCAATGACAGCCCTGTGGCTCTCCGCTTTCAATCAAGACGGTGCGCGAAACACACCCCACCAGGATGTCATCTTTCGTCCTCTGGAACACTCCTCCTAATGAGATGCCAGGATACCTAGTATACCAAGTCGCTTTCCCGGCCCGCATTTGGGGCAGGATGTTGGGGACATTCGGGCGTTGGCGCTGGTGGCAGACGTGGGGATACTTGAGCCGCAGGCCTGCCCAAATAGGAAAGCGCCACCAAGGCTAGGAACGTACCCCGCCTTTGACGACGAACCAAGAATCGATGGCTGCTGAGGCAACCAAGACAATTGACAAGTAAATTTGAGTGCTGTGCTTTAAGAACCGTGGCTTTTTCAGTGGCAATAAATTTTGGGCCCATTATTTCCCAGTCCGCGGATCTTGTTTGCTGCCGGTGATTGATGCACAGTCTGACTCTTAATGCGATTGCTCCCCCATCTGGGTTTGCTGCCAGTGGCTGCCAAGAATCCGGCAATCTGCCTGGGCGTCATTTTGACTCTTTTTTTGTCTTTGACGGCAAACGTTCCCACCGGGAAAACATCACGGATGATAAGAAGACCGAGATCCCGGTCCTCTAAATACGAAGGCTTAGGCCAAAAGAAAGTTCCTCTTAGCTAGTATGAGGTGTGTAATCACTGCAAGGATCGCCAGCTATTTGAATGGCGAGGTTCTTCCTGCCCAGTCTCCTCCCAAGGGTTCAGGCCTGGCGCGTTCGGTATGAGGAGAAAGCATCGAGGATGGATGCTGGTAAACTGAAGAATGAGATCTTGCAGGAGGCGAAGCGCATCAAGCTCGTCTACGTCCTCTCAGAAGAAACGAGCGTGAAGGTGATGGGCCGGTATCCCGAACTGCAGCGAAGCGAGGGTTTGCTTGAGATCACTACTTACCAAAAGTTTGCAGCCAGGATTCGGGGCGACCAGAACTACGTCCGACGCGCCGTGGCTGTCTTCCATTCAGACCGTTTTCATCTCAATCCGGGGTTAACCTTTGCCCTGACAACCCTTTTCAGAAACTTCCACGACCTTGGCACTGATCCATTCCCAGGTGTGGTTACTGTCGCATGCCTGTCACGATTCCCACAGACGGTATGGCTGACAGAGCAAGTGAATCACAGATTGAACGCCAACACTGTTGAGAATATCATTATGCTGCCGAAAAAGCATGTAACGGCGGGGAGAGAGTTCGAAACAACAGTACCAGTTATAGGGGAGACCTTCACTATCCGGTCCATTGCTAGTTTGTTTGAGGGGAGACACAAAGTCTGCTCAGCAGAAGGCGGTCCTAACCTCGATATTTGTGTTCTACCCGAGAGATATAGCCGCGCGGTGCTACATACGATGGCTCGCCCAGCTGCCGATTTCTGTCTTGTTGTCACGCCCACCAACGTACTAGAGCAGATCAAGAAGGTTCGGGTTGCTAAAGGTACACGTACCGTCCTATTTGTCGACCCGGCGGTTCGATTCCTGCCGCCTGCTAAGGGAGAGGGCGCAGATTTGCCCCAGAGTGCATATGACAGGATGGTCTTTACGGGGTTCCCCCGGGAATTCGTATTCGATGAAGTTACCGGCCGTCACGCCACCCAGAAGCGTGGCTGGTACAGTGTTGATATCGATGCTGTTTCTAGCCTGGGGCGCGCCATTGTTGGAGGAAAAGAGGACGTCAGCATCTTGCGATTCAATTCACCAAACCCGTCTTCAGACACCCTGGATGGCAAAATTCCTCCAAAATCAACCGTAACTCGACAATACGCTGAGTGTATGGTGGTGGCGAAAGATAGCGATACATGGAATCATCTCCGTTGGCTGAGAGATGATGATGCTGCCGTTGA
>Ga0247770_1000796_pt1 | contig 29042 bp, 31 predicted proteins | sample UWRJL136409B6_FD_179943 | JGI IMG/M metagenome (GOLD analysis project Ga0247770, IMG submission 179943) | Plant litter microbial communities from Arlington Agricultural Research Station in Wisconsin, United States - UWRJ-L136-409B-6 | ecosystem: Environmental > Terrestrial > Plant litter >... | reverse complement strand
TACAAATGGAAGCTCCCTGTGTGTGGGGAGAGCACATGATCCAAGGCCCCTGCGCTCCAGCCAAGCCTGGAGCGGTAAGGCGCCTGCGCGCCTGAGCGCCAAGAACTGCCGCTGCAGTTCGACATGGAAGGACACTCGAATTAGGTGTTCGAGTCAATAGACACAATACGAGATGGATACAAGTCGTGGTTACAACAACGGATCGCGGAAGGCGTTTCTAACCTGTACTTAAATCTATGTACTAACTGCATGTCACGTCTCGGGGTAGAGTAAGAAGACCCACACCCCCTTTACAGTCCCAAGCGCCTTGGCATCAAGCCACGCGCTTCCAAGCCATCTAAGCCACCACCATAGTTTGATTGGACTAAGTGTCACTATAAATCACACAGGCAAGCGCCTGTTAGCTGGAAAGAGTGGGCTATGGAATCAGATGGAATCCTTAAACAGAATGTGTGGAACACAAAACCAGGGTGTTTTCGGCCGTTTGTTGGCCGTTCGGCAAAAGAGTTATGGAATTGCTTATTCTAGATAAAAAGGAGAGAGGACCAGAGAGCCAGTAATATAGTGGTGAAAGTGGGGAGTCACGTGGCTAACCAGGCGACCGTTTGTTTCACAGAATGATAAGAAGTAAGGAACCGAGCCCCAGGATTCTGGAGGGCTTAAAGACTTTTGTAAGCATAGAAGATTATACCGTCAATTGAACTAAGTTAGTGCCCAAAGGGTCAAACAACGTTCTAAGCCGTGGCCTCCCTGTTATCTTTCCTCCTAAGCTCTGGCAGAGTGGTTACCCCTTGTAACACTGCAACACGAATCAGACAATCAGCAAATACCCCTTAGTTATAGCCAGGACCCCAATATATTTGATTATTAAACTAATGAGGGAATGGTTCCTTGGCGGGCACCAGCTGGAATTCAGGATGGAGTTTGTGAAGGCTCGGATTTAAGCCGGATGAGACTTGATGTTTTTCAATCGACTGCCGGCTCGACCCAACCAGTCGGTGAGCAAACTCGGTTAGCGGCCGTAGTTGGAGCCTATGTGGATTCGTGAGGCTGGAAATCTGCAAGGTGGGTAGCATCCGTCATTGCGGCCTGCTGCTCCGCCTTCAGCAAAGTGAGGGGTCACCCGGCCCCATGATCGTCCCGGTCACGCAAACGTCTCAAATAACCAATAGAACGCTCGGTTTCACCTGAATATCGAAAAAGATCCCCGGCTTACTTGTCTCGCTGTTTGATCGGGCGTTTGTCAGGAAAGATAAAGAGCAGCCGTGCAGCCAAGATCATGTCGGTTTTTATTCCATCCCCCTGAGAGGGCCCACCTCACAAATCTCTCCGGCGCTCAGTAGCGATTACCACTCCCACCCATCGACCACGAAACCAGCTTCACCATGTTCAACTTCCTCAAAAAATCCAAAGACGAGGCGCCTGAAGGCCTTAACGGCCCCTCCGAACCGCCCGCAAAGGAGAAGAAGTCACTCTACCGTCGCTTCCACGACGCCAAGCGGGGCGAGATCTCACCAGAGGAAGTGCTCAAGTACACGGGCAGAACCAAAGAGGAGATCAACGAGTGGGCCAAGAACGAGCCAGGTGTGGCTGGCAACCGGGCTGCGGGAACACTCAGCATGGGCGCTACGACTGGGCTAGGAGGCATGTCCGCAGCGGATGGGTATGGCGGGTGGGGGCCGAATTCGAATGCGCCGCTCAAGTTTCCGCCGAAGCAGCCTGTAAAGAAGGTGGATGGTGAGGAGGAATGATGTCATTGTGGTAAGGAAAATGTGTGGACTCAAGCTTGCAGTATCCAATGGGAACAAAGGAATTAAGCTGTTGAACAATCGTATTTTTCTGCTGTCTGTGATATGCCGTTGCCAATGCATACAAAGACATTGTCCCATACCCACAACAAAGAATTGGTATGCATAAAACAGTAACGAAGCAGCACTCGCAGTATGACTTCGCTCCGTAGTTCTTCATCCTCTGCCTATCATGAATCCTTTCGGCCTGCCCTCCATCTTTCGCTATCTCGGCGCCTCGCCATATAGAAGAGCGCAACTGGATGGCGGAGCAGAGGCACAGAGTATCCTGACTGAAAAGCTCAGGGCCCAACATGCCAATCTCACTGACTACCGCGACTTCCTTGACAAAGTAGCCACCCAACTACAGGGAGCTGGCACGGACTTGAAGAATATAATAAAGCGGTGGGCCGAGGAAACCTTGCCTAGTTTTGAGAGGGTCCGCATGGAGACGAGACTGGCCTTTTGGCTGGCTTACATCAACGACGATGCGAGCGGTCTTGATGCTGCGCCTCGCACTCGAGAGGACGTGGTGGACGCTTTGGAGTCGGGAAAGGCTCGGTTCCACCCGCTTAATAAGTTGAATGACGGGCTGCACCGGGAGTGTGCCACTTTGATGGCGCAGATCTTTGCAAAGCATGCGACCGTTGCGTCGCAGCTGGATCTCAAGAATCTGCCAGTAGACTTTCTGTCCATTTGAGTTGTCTTCACTCAGAGCTTGCAATTGAATAGGTACATATACAGAACAGAATAATTAGATCGTTAAACCCAAAGAAAAGACAACAAAAATATCTCCAGCAGAATGTGACCGCCGCGACCTTACCTTGAGTAATCAACCACCCCAACAATCTTGCCATCCAAAATCCGCTTGAATATCGGGAAATTCCCATCATTCTTCCTGTCCAACACCGCAAACCAAATGTGCTTGAACCAACCCCCCGAAAATTCCACCTCCTCGAGAATCGCCAACCAACACTCGGCTACCTCCTGCGGTGGATTCTTAAACGCGCCGCATCCCAATGCCCCAAGCACCAACATCGTATGTCCCTGCGTCCCCGCCATACGCAGACACAGCCGCATCTTATCCTTGGTCAGCTCTCTCGACGCCGCCTCCGCAAAGACAAGCCTCTTTCCTTCCCCTTCCTTCACCTCTGGCCGTCTAATCCCCGCCACGGACAACACACTCACAACCGGCAACTCCTCATACCCCATCCCCTCCCCACTCCCACTCCCACCACTCCCACTCTCACCATCACCTCCCCCCTTAACCGTAAGCTCACACTCCTCCGCCACCCCCCTCCGAAAAACAACCACATCCCTCGTCCACAACCCCGACCTCGCCGGGATCGGATACCACCCCCCCGCACCCTTCCCGCCCAGCGACGCAGCAAGCGTACTCCGGAAGCAAAGCGCCTCTTCCTGCGCCGCAGCGCCATTCATCCACCCTCCTCCGGGATTCTTCTCAGATGCCATGTTCAGCACCACCACGCGAGGGGCGGTGGTTGGGTTGAGGTTTGCCGGGGAGGAGGATGAGGATTGCAAGTGTGAGAGGATGGAATTCTCGGTTTCGACCGTGCTCGTACCGACTGGCAGGGCCCCAGAGAGGACGGACGAATGCATGCGAATAGCTGCGTCGAAGGAGTCGCAGTCGATGACGGAGATGGATGTTCCGCATTGCGTTATGGGGGTCGCACTTTCATCGTTTGGTGGCGGGGGGAGAAGGAATCGAGGGCATTTTAAGGGGTCGAGGCGGGGGAGGTCAGCCAGAGCGAAGCGCTCCGAGGTGGTGACTTGGAGGTGAGGGAGGGCGGCGGCGATGGTTGGTGTGAGGGCTTTGGTTTCTCGCGCAATTTGCTGGAGGAATTTGCGCCGGGTTTGGTGCGAGTTGGCCATTTTGCAAGGTTTCCTTTCGTTTTTCTATTTCTTTTTATTTTCCTTTTTGTCTTTTGAGAAAGGTCGAGTTTGTGTCGTGTGGCGGTCGAAAACAGTACCAGATACAGATTAGAGAGACAGTACGTTTTTTGACCGTGCCCTGAAAGTTGCTAGAATTTGATCGTGCTCTTCTCCAAGAGGCCAGGAACTTTGGAGTTCCAAAAAGAAAGGTTGGTTGTTGGGCTGTCTTGTAGGACGTTCAGACTCATGGCTTGCTCCGACGGCTGAGTCGGCGTGACTCAATGCGGGGTTGACCACACAACAAATTTGCAGCTTGAACTAACGGTTACACAAGTTCGAATCAATCAGAGCTGCAAGAAAATACCACCAAACCCAGAAACACGGATCCCCTCCGACCACGATACGGTGGAGATATTCCCAGCTCGCATGCCAAATTCCGGCCAGAAGATGCCTATCTCCGGAACACTGCCGAAACGCGGGATGCCCCGGATCCCCCAGAAGCGGGGCCGCCCCTCATGACATGACACCTACATAAGCTCCCCCGAGCATTCACCACTGTTTCCCTCAACCTCATTCCCACCTTTCTCACCCAAAACCATCCACAGCTGCTCGTGAAAATGCCCATCTACTGCATCACCGGCGCCAACCGCGGCCTCGGCCTCGAATTCGTGCGACAGCTCTCCCTCTCTTCCTCCAACACAATCCTCGCGACCGTCCGCACCCTCACCTCCGACCTCGGCGACCTCCGCGCCGTCGCCTCCCCCACCACGCACATCCTCGAATGCGACACCTCCTCACTCTCCTCCATCCACACATTCGCCAAAGCAGCCGCCCAGATCCTCGCCCCCTCCGCGCTCAAAATCGACTTCCTCCTTAACAACGCCGCCATCAACCCCGCCTCGTGGCAGAGCAGCCTGACGCTCGGGCCGGACGACCTCGCCTCGCAAATCGCGACGAATGTCCTCGGCCCGGCCAAAACGGTCGAATTCCTGCTGGGACTGGATCTATTGTCGCCCGACGTGCGCATCCTGAACATGACCTCGGGCCTGGCCTCGCTCAAAGTCTCGTCAGAAATCGTCCCGCGCAAGTGCGCCGGGTACAGCATCAGCAAAGCCGCGCTGAATATGCTGTCGGTGCATCAGGCCGAGGATTTGAAGGCGAAGTTGCCTGGAGTGGTGGTCATTGTGATGGATCCGGGGTGGGTGAAGACGAGGATGGGAGGAGCGGGGGCGACGACGGAGGCGAAGGATAGCATTGAGGGGATGTTGAAGGTTTTGGAGGGGTTGAAGGGGGAGGATAATGGGGGGTTTTGGAACAGTGAGGGGGGGGATATTCCGTGGTAGGGGTGGTATTTGGGATTTTGGAAGTTGATATTAGGAAAGATTTGAGGCGTGGGTAGGTATCTAGAAGAGCGGAGGGAATAGATGTATGAGATGATGAAAAAGCGGATATTGCAAATCAGGCCAGGGTAAGCCATATGGCGGGAACTGTAATTGTCTTTGAGTATCACTATATTGGGGGTAGCGTCTCGACTCACCATCAGACTGACACCAGCCAAGGCAGCACCCTGTTCCCAGCAAAGGTGTACAGCGCCCCTACCAAAGCCCAGACAGCCACCGTCACCAGAACAAACCGGATCGACTCGAATCCATACCACCGAGACCCCATCTGTCGCCTAGCCTGTGGCCCAACCATCTTCTCGATAGGCGCAATGCCATCCGCCTTCCCCGTCCTGCGTGCGATTTCCAGACCAGGCAGACCATCTATGCTCCATGCATTCTTGAAAGCCCAATACTTCTCCATGCTCTCGGTCGTCTTCCCCTGCTCGAACCTCTCAACCTTCTTCGCAAAATGGTCGTTTAATGTCGTCCGAAAGTCTTTGAAGTCGTAATACGGCACCGAATACCCGCACGAGCTGCCGACCTGGTGGATATCGACGAGGATAATCGCCCTAGACCCCGGGATGGTCTTGACGCCATGGACTTCCACAAACTCAGCAAATTCAGCCGTCCCAATCTCCAGCGCGCGTCCGTGACCGAACAGGCGGACGATGCGCGGCAGGCCCTCAAAGGCGGTGAACATGACGGTGATGCGGGCATTGTTGGCCTCGTAAAGGTGCGAGATGGTCTCGCTGCCGCTGCCGGTCAGGTCCATGTACCAGAAGGTCTTGTCGTCCAGCACGCCGAAGTAGGGCCCGCCTTTGGGCGAGATGTTGACGTGTCCGGACGCCGAGAGTGGGGCCGTGGCGACCCAGAACATTTTCTGGTCGCGGATCCATTGCATCAGCGACTCGGGGATGGTCTCGTAGAACTGGCCCATTTTGAGGACGGGTAGGGAGGGTCGCGTGGTGGGGACGATGCCGGCCGTGACGCTATCCGGCGGGAGCTGCCGCTTTAAGGATCCGATGCGAGCGCCGCCGAACCTCGGATCCCGTCGTTGTCAGGGCGTGGGGGATGCAGGAAGGTGGGACAGCGCCGGTTGACGTGCGGGGTAGCTAGCATGAACTTTGCTGCTCGTCACGTGCGTGGAGTCACACTTTCCTGACGCGTCACTGCCACGACTGCCAAACGCTGCTGCGAGCGAGCGAGTCTTCCAGTGGGCTGGTCCTTCCGTAAGGTTTCTTCACCTTCACCATCTCCAATTTTCCTCAGTGCTGCCGAAGTCTGAAGCTATCCCTAGCAGCGATTGCAGTCGAAACGGACCCAGTTTAACTGCTCTCCGGTTTCTGCCTAATAATTGCGCGTGTAACGCCATCCTTCAGGCACATCCGCGGTCAGTCAACCTTGGCCGTGCCGGCTGCCTAACTCAGATCCGCCAGCTCGTCTTTTTGGTTTTGCCCAATTGCGCAAAACGAGACATCAACTTGACGGCTGCCCGCACCCAATTCAACGCGTTCGACATCCCCCCCAACTTGCGGGGTAAGCAGCATCGCCCGACAACGTTTCTGACGCTCGCCACTCGGCCAAAATGGGAACTCTCGGTGCAAACACCAGCACGCCCGGTCACGGGACGGCTGCCGGAGACTCCGCAGGCGGCCCCGACCATCCTACCCGTTCGGGTTCCGGGGTATCCACTCCGACTACCAGCGCCGACCGTCCCACAGATGCGCCCGAAATGGACGCCCTTTTGAGGGATGTCGCTGCCATCAACCTTGCAGAACCATCTGCATCAGACTCGGGAAGTGATACCGGCGTCCCGCATGAAGTCAACAACCTGCCAGACGATGAGACCGTGGTTCGACGCCAAGAGGTCATCGACCGCATCATGCGCAGTTTCTGTGCAACCTTGGAGTCAAAGGTCGACGAAGCAAAGGCGGCGCCGAAGTTGAAGCCAACGAAGGAAGTAATCTCCGTGGAGACCATCAAGGAAGAAGAAGATGACGAAGTTCTGAAGAAGATGGAGTTGGATGAGGGAGAAAGCCTCAAAGAAGGTGATGAGAATCAGGATGAGGATGACGGTGTAGCTGCAAGCCAGTTCACATTCACCGAGGAGGAAAGGACGCCCGAGCGAGAGGCCTCAGCATCGTCTGTCCCGGCGCCAGCGGCGAAGAAGGAAGGCAAGAAGAAATCAAGCTTATTCCAGTACTTGACTCGGAGAAGCCCGGCCGCGACGATGATGTCGGCAACATCGACTACGTCCGCATCAGCCCCTCCTCCCTCTCCACAGGCACTACCGCCTCGGCCGACCGCCGCCGGGTCACCTCCAATTCCTACTCTCGCCCCGGCACCTGCTGTGAAGGCCGAGAAAGCTTCTCTCCGGAAGAGCTCCGACGGCGGTGATGGCAATGGTGCTCTGAAAGACGACTCGGCCTTGCCCAATTTGGAGGAAGAACAGCTCGAACTTGCAGTGCAGATGGCGAGGCGGGGTCGAAAAGCCCCCTTCTGGAAACCCAAGGGGAAGGTAGCTCTGCCTCAGGCTAGAACGTCAATGGCCCCTCCCCCTCCTCCGCCCCCAGGAAGCGCCCGCCCGCCGCCGCCAGCCCCGGCTCCGACTCTCGCCCCGGCTACCGTTGAGATGGCTAAGGAGTCTTCACTGCAGAAGAGCTCTGACGAGGAGGATAACGATGACGCCGCGGAAGGCGGCTTACCCCAGCCCAAACCAGAAACAGATGCCAAGTTCCGGAAACTCAAGAAGAGAATGGTCCTGCCTGAGACGTCGACGGTCCCTCCCCCGCCTCCTCCATCAGGAAGTGCCCGCCTGGCGCCAGCGCCAGCGTCAGCTCCGGCAACTGCTCCGGCAACTGCTTTGCCCTTGGCCTTTGGTGCGGCGCACTTCATGCCGCCCATAATGCAGCAGTCTCTAGGGCGCGGCGGCCCGCCAGGTGCCCCAGCCCCGCCGGCCCAGTCGAGTCTCAATGAACAGCCTAGGCCTGTCGCCCCTCTCGCGTCATTCTCCTCACTATCCGCCTCTCCTGCGCCAATCTCCTCGCTCTCGGCCGTGTCTTCGCGACAGGCACCGCGTCACTTGCAGCGAAGAGAGATTGCGCCAGAACCTGAGCCCATTGGCCAGCAATCATCGCCTCCGCCGCTATCTTCGTTCCGTCAAGACCCACCGGCGTTATCTTCTTTCCGACAGGACACGGCAGCCATCCGCAATGACCTTGGCGCAGAGTCGCTGCGAAGGCCGATACCTAGGATGGCGTTCTTCTCGCAACCCCAAGCCCCAGAGCCTGACAGTGGGGCTGCCAGTGAGCTCGGGGGACATCTTGGTAGGCTTTCGAACCTGAGCTCTTTTGGTGGGGGGTCGTCCTTTCGGTCGCGGGATCGCGAACTTGTAGAGGAGTCTCGGGGGTCTGGACTGGGAGGTTACCAGGCTGCTTCGTCTTCTCATCACGGCCCCGGCGATCTTTACTATGATCCGTATCAAGAACCTACGCCGGCCGCCGCAGAGGAGCCAAACCTTGAGTTCCTTCGAAATGTCCTACCGCCGGGGGCGTTATCTGGTCTCAGTGACTCTGGCCTTCAAGGCATGATGTTAGGGGAATTACAGACACTCTCGGCAGCTTTCCCCTTTGGCGCGCATGCCATGGCGTCGACTCTCAATGCCATGCCATTTCAATCTCACGTTGTCATTGGTTCGGGTGGCCCCTTCGGTGGTGCAGGTCCGTCGACTCAGGTGAGAAGCCCAACGTCGACTTCCGGAGCTAGCCACAGCGGCTCGCCTGAAGCCCCTCGGACAAAACATGATCACGACGACGATGCTGTTGCAAGTGACCACGACGGTCGACGCAAGAAGCCGAAGCGAGTCCCGGCAGACAAAGCTATGGCTGGCGGCGAAGGTAAGAAGTTCGCATGCCCATATTTCAAGCGCAATCGCAAAAAGTACAGCAAGTGGACTTCCTGCCCCGGACCTGGATGGGATGAGGTCCACAGAGTCAAGTACGTCCCCCACCACCACAAAAAGGCTTGGTGAACTGACACACGCAGAACCCACCTCTATCGACGGCATGCCCTGCCAATACAATGTCCGCGATGCTGGGGCGTTTTCAAGTCCGATGAGCTTCTCCGCTCCCACTTGCAACAGAACCCGCCTTGCGAGATATCCGAGAACCGCACGCTTGTTGAAGGATTTACGAAGGACCAGGAGAAGCGCCTCCGCAGTCGAAAGAAGGCACAAGCCGATACGACGGATGACGATAAGTGGAGGGAAATATACACCATCCTCTTCCCTGACGACGACGAGCAGTCCATTCCTTCGGCCTGTGAGTGTTTCCAGTTCCCTTTCTTTTTGTCCACGAGGGCGTCTCTTTGCACCATATTCCCCGCACACAATCCATGAAAGGCCTTTTCGCGTGCTCCAGAGACCTCTTCGCCTCTCAAGAGCCCTTGTTCCATTTCTTGTTGGTCTGCTTTCATGCCTTTAAGGCCCGTCACGATGCAGGCGAGGTCTCTCATGATGCGGGTAGGGCCTGCAGTATATTTACTGAGGCCTTACTGTCCTGGCCATAAGGCTGCTCGCCCACGTGGCCGGGCGTGTGGTCTAGCGTGGAGGGGGTGTGCAAAAAAAAAAACGGAAAAGCCTTGGTGCATAGAGATGCTCCCCTTTTCATATCCCTCTCTGTCTCGCTTCTCGCCCCTATCCACCTACTTGCTGACCCTCCCTCCTCTAGACTACGAGCCAACGGACTACCTAGAGCCCTCGGACCCCTCTCTCACATCCACCTCCACCACCACACCGGACTCCTCCCTCGAAGACTATACCGCTTTCGTCAAAAGAGAGATGCCCACGCTCGTCCGGCGCGAGCTCGAAGCCCTGTTTCAAACGCCCGAATTCGATGACGTCGACGCGCGCTTTCGATCACGCATTGCTGACATCGTCGTCCACCTCCAGCCCAGACTAGTGGATCTGTACAAACAGAGCCAGTTGCCGTTGAGCGAGTGGGGCCCGGGGAACGATTCGTCTCGTGGTGGGAGCGGAGGCGGTGGTGGTGCCGGAGAGGCCGGGAATTCGGGGAGTGACATCTACACGGGCACGCCTGCGACGTCCCACAGGACTAGCTCAGCCTCAGGCCCAACACCAACTACAAGCACGCCGCCCACCTCTACTGCATCCACGCTCTCTACGCCGGCGACCACTACAAACAGCTATTATCCCTCCCCCAACGACCCGCTGGTTTACCCCTCGCCACCCAACGTCCTCACCTACGATCCAAATATCCCATGGGATGGAGCTCAATTCGGCGGGGACACCGCAGTGAGCGAGGAGTTCAGCTGGGACGAAGAGTTTGACAATTTGTTGAACCCGGTGTTGTTCATGCCCCAAGGCGTCGGGGCGTTGGACACGAGTGGGTATCAGTATCAGTATGCTCCGCAGGAAGTGCCGGTGGCGCAGGGTACGGGGCAGGACGAGCAAAGCGTTCCAAGGGGCTGGGGACGGTGAGGTATAGGGAACTGTGTGTTTGAACAGCGAAAACGCAGCTTGCGATTATAGATATTTAACACAATTCAGCGGGAATGTCTTTTACAGCGTGGTTTACACCGGCTTCAGTGTACAGGAGGTATTCTTGTTGTAGCGGGAGTCCTTGTTGCATTTGGAAGAGGCATTACGGAATTTTATGAAGGCCTGTCGTGTCGTAGTGTAATTAATGTCGTTCGCAACATAAATCGGGCCTCCCACAACATGAGTTTGGGTTAGGGCAGGCAGGATAGGCGATGAGTCCGAATGTTGTATGCTCTATCGTGTTTTAGAAAGGCCACTTTACATTGTTCAACGGCCTATTCAGCTATAACTCAAGCCTCTCACAAGTTAAACAATGCCTGTACTTAGCTGTTCCGTCCGTAACGTCCCAGGTCGCCAATACAGCAGTGTGAAGTGGTATATCGGGGTTAGTGTACATAATACGGAGGTTATCGGGCTAGGAGAGGAAATTGTTTCCTGTCTCGAACAAGATCAGATAATTTAAAAACTGCCACAAGGGTCCTGGCATGGACTTCACAGAGGTAGGACAGAATATCTGCAAGGAATTGTAGAACGTCCGCGGGACTTGAACCCTCCCCGTCCGTGGTGACGAGAACCGCTCTCTTAGCTGGCTTTCCGGACGAATGCATCCAACTCCTCGTTTGGAAAGAGGCGTTCTGTCTTGTCAAGACCCTAGGTATCTAACTGTCATCTAGGGGACCATTAAAGGTTACGCTGCGATCGCGGATGCGGTGCAACGAGGCTGGCCTTAGCCCTCGGATTGGAGCTAGGCTATTATCATTGGTCCGCTGGCTCAATGGCAGAGCGTCTGACTACGAATCAGGAGGTTCCAGGTTCGACCCCTGGGTGGATCGTGATGTATCTTTTTTCTTTTTTCCATGTTGAAAACCAGTTTGATGCCATGAATGCTTCACCCCTATTGATATTTTTGAACATTTTCCTCTCTTGTGCTGATGTTTCACACGCGGCTTGTGACGTGTTGCTGTTAGAATTTATCCCTACTGTGGGGTGCCTGTGCCAAGCGTTGGAGAGCGGGCAGATGGGATGGATCCGAGCGCTAAACTCCGAAGATGTTGGATTTTTTCTCCAGTCGCTCGTTCCAGCGAGGCATCCACTGCATCAGACCAAAATACCGCAAAACTGAAAAATACGCCTTGATCAACCAGTCAAATGGAACATGAGAAAACTGTCGGGAACTGTGCTCTTTTCTGCCGTTTGCGCCGCATCCTCTAGCGGCGCATTCGCGGTGGGCACAATTGTGGGGCAGGTGGGCTGTCAATAAAAAAGCGGCATGTCCCGCCTGGACCCTCAATCGTGGCGCGGATCAATCAAGGTTCTTAACCTGGCACCTTCCTTTCTCAACCACATCTCCTCATCATCGCGCCTGCCCGCCACATGTCGAAATGCGCCTACGCTCCGTTACGACACTGCTCGCGGTGCTCTCGGTGCTCCTGCTCGTCGGGGTGATTGTGCCGGGGGTCCTGCGCTTCGTGCACATGTTCGGCGCGCACGCCGGCACGGCCCTCACCCAAGAGGAAATCGAGGCGGCGTACAACAGCACCCGCGGCGAGAAGACGCGGCCGCAGCGCATCCCCAAGATCATCCACCAAATCTTCCACAACTGGAAGGACCCGGGCAACGAGACCATCCCGAGCGACTGGGACGAGGTGCGCGCCACCTGCAAGCTGCACAACCCCGACTTCGAGCACCGTCTGTGGACCGAGTCGGCGTCGCGCGAGTTCCTCGAGGAAAACTACCCTTGGTTCCTCAAGACCTACGACGGCTACAAGTTCCCCGTCCAGCGCATCGACTCGCTGCGCTACTTTTTGATGCTCAAGATCGGCGGCTTCTACATCGATCTCGATAATGTTGGTCCACTCCCTTCCTCCCTCTCCTTCCCCGTCCGCGTTCCCCCCCTCCCCTCCTCCACTTTCTCCCTAGGCCCCGTACTAACCCCCCCTTTCTCCAGGGCTGCTCCCGCGACCTAACCCCCCTCCTCTACTACCCCGCTTTCGTCATCGACGGCGGCAAAGGCACCCTCTCCAACAACATCCTCGGTGCGCGCCCCAACCACCCCTTCTGGCAGCTCGTCACCGCCTCGCTCATCCCCTGGAGCTACTACTACATCCTCCCGTACTTCACCATCAGCTACGCCTCCGGGCAGTGGTTTGAGACGGCCCTCTGGGCGAAATACTTTGCGGCCATGCCGGCCGATGCGAGCGAGGAGGATAACATCTACAGGGTCATGATGGATATGGGCGAGGGCGGAGCAAAGTGGGTGTTCTTCACCCAGGGGCGGGGAGGGACGTGGGATAATTGGGATAATCACTTTTTTAGCTACATTGGGAATGTGATGGTCCCGTGGATAGCGAGGCATACGGGAGGGTTGGCGTTTGGGGCGGTGGTAGTTGTGGGGGCGTTGGTGGCCTGGAGGTGGAAGGGGAGGGGGAGGGGGAAGAGGGGTTATAAGACGGTGGCGGGCGATATGGCGTAGGTTGTCGTGTTGCCTGCTCGCTGTCTATCGGATGGAAGGGGGTTGGGGGTCCCGCTGTTTATGGGATGGAAGGGGGCTGCTGGGAGTCCCATGTGCCCCGGGCCGTGTGGTGGGATGGAAGGCGGTGTCATTCTGCTGCCGTCCGGAAGCGGGCTGCACAGTAACGTCTAAAATTGCTGTCAGGTTTGTATGAACGAACACTTGAGTATGGCGTTTGGTTGGAGAGGTTCTTGGATTGCTTGCTTGTAGCTCTTAGGCTTGGAGGCTTGGATACGATGTTACGATATAGTATCGGTTCTTGGATACACCCTACATGGAATACATAATGTTACGTGTGACGAATCTAGGCACAAAAGATTTCCTTTTTCGTACCTTAAGCATATGGCGTTGCTCATCCTAGCTCAGGCTCGGCTGAATGCCTGATCAGGATTTGCTCAGGCTGGCTTACCTTTGCTTACCCAAGGCTTAGGCAGACTGGCGAGAATTTTGTGATCAATAAGTGGAAAAGGTTTAGCTTCGGCATTAGTGAAGAACCGCAGTGGCTAGCGCTTCCGGACAAGAGAAGGATATTATCTACCCCCCCCTCTGGCGACGCCTTCTCAGTCTGGAGAGTTCTTTTACACACAAGGGTTCCACTCTGCGTGGTAACTCCCGTGTGGCTTTATTATATTGAAGTTGCCACATTGCAATACGGCATCTAGCAATCAAGACCGGAAGTCTTGCAGCAATGCGATCGTCGGGAACAGCGATATCCCAGTGGCTGTATCTTCTGACGGCCCCCGAGTGGTTATTCCCGCCAACCGAGCGGCGTGCTACTGTCTGGAAATGACGTCCGAGTTGAGGTTCGTATCCCTATCGCCGTACCCGACCTATCAAGGCCTGTAGGAATGCACCCCAAGGCATTCAGCAATGCAACCAAGGCCCTTTGTATGTAATTTCAGTGCCATTCACCAAGTACCCATGGGTGTTTGTGACACAGGCGAAGCACACAAGACAGGTTGAAACAACAATCCCAATGTCTTTACGTGCTGTCACCATGAAAAGCTATTAGACAAAGACACAAGCTGTAAACCAAACAGGAAACTCCGGACAATGCAAACTAATACACCACACTGGACAGCACAGTCTAAACAAAGCCGCAAATCGTAAATAGAACAGAAACGGCACAGGCAAGCTCTAGACAGCCCGGACAACAGGGGAAAGGTGGACAGCTATAACTACTAAAACACTAGCGACTCACACAGGCACGGGCAACAAAAGACACATCTTGGCACGGACTGGCAAGGGCAACTGTACAACACAGACGAGGCAAAATGGCCCTGGCAGCCCTACTTGGAGCTCATTGGCCTCAGTTGAAAATTGTGAAATATTGTTCGCAATAAGCCTTTAGCATAAGCTGTTAGTGCGTTACACGCGCGCCCTCTACACACAAATGTAACCTTGTTGGACGGGTGTTACACCAAGCACTCTAAAATGGCCATTTGATACGGTACCAGACATCCTTCCCCACCCATCTCTTTGTCTCTCGTCAAACTTTATTGGGAGTCTGCTTGTCCAGGACGCCACCTAAAGCAGCAACCGTACAATTTTCTCGTTTTAATCAAAATGTCTTCTTTATTGTGGATGCTCTTGTTGGCATTCCCGTCGGCTCCCATTTGGCTGGTTCGTGGGCAAGATATGCCCGCGGCCGCTCAAAGTGTCGCGCCTGACACAACTAAGCGGGTGTGGATTATTTCGAGTTCGAGACAGTTCTCTAACACCAGAGGTTATCGCAAACATGGCAAGCAAAGGTGTCGTTAACGTTCCGCTGTTCGACTTTGCGGACCCAGGAAAGCTCAGCGCCTCAAGGCCGCCGTGTAAGGCATATGGGGGGACTCCGGAATAGCCATCGGAAGCTTTGTGGCGTGATTTCGACATGTTGGTCGGCGGAAGGCTTGTCAAGACCGTTCCACTTGCTGCCCCTTGCTTCAACAACTGGCCAGAGGTCAAGAACGATACCAGATGTGCAGTTTTCAAGTCCCGATGGGGGATTCAGAGATTCCAATATGCACCTCACCCCCATGTGGATGTTCCAGCAGAACCGGTTGACCATGTAGAGCGTCGATGACCCGGCCAGCGTGAACTCTCCGCTCTACGAGGGACGGACATGTCACACCAACAACTCTCCGGGCGGCAACTGCACCGTCGGAGGCTACCCCACATACGCTATCAATGTGACCAACGTAGCCCAGATTTAGCTTGCCCTGAAATTTGCGCGCAATGCGAACTTGCGCTTTGTGATCAAAAACAAGGGGCATGAATTTAACGCCAAGTCGACCGGTAGCGGTGGTCTGTCTGTTTCGTGCGACGAATCTGGGCACACGAAATTTCCTTTTTCGTACTTGCCCACGTGACACTGCTCACCCGGCTCTAGCTCGGCTCAGTCCCTGCTCAGGATTTGCTCAGGCTTGCTCACCTTTGCTCACCCTAATCACCATTTTCGGTGGCTGCGCCACAGCCTGCTAAGTTGCTTCAACTTTAGCCGAGTGGGCCCAGAATTGGTCCCATGTATGAAGAGGGCCAAAATTGGTCCCCCTCTTGAATATGAATAGTTTTACCTCTACTTTTTCGTGTTGCTTACCTAACCACACGCGGCGCTCTGCGTTTAGACTTTCTAGATACAGCCCCCCATTGGATTTTGTGGCTAGCCTAGATAGTAGACTTGGGGGACACAACAGCCTAAATTCTGGGTTAAGGCCTAATTTTGGGACCGCGGTTAGAAACTGCTAAGGGGCTATTACGACCTGCACCCGACACAGGCCTCGAGAGGACTGGCGCGGGTTAAGACAGAACGTATGGCAGGACGCCAACAGGTAAGGGGCGTTCCGAAGACGGCTTGTTAAGCTAGCACTCCTAAACGGGGGGGGGTTTAATGTCACTGTAGGTCGCTGTTACTATAATGCACAGAGGTGAGTCTGAGCAGTAGGACGCAAATGAACAATTGAATACTAGCGTGAGGAACCAGAGTTCCTTACAGTGGTTGTGGGCATAACTATGGCTATCTATACTAACTAGACGGGAGGTACTTCGTACCTTGCTTGGTCTGTTGTGCTTGGTGGTGCACTACGCAGTTACGGCTAAGCAGTCAACTGAGTGGTGCTTGGTGTTGTCAGTCTTTGTGGGCCACCAAGCACTTTCTTACTGGTCGTAGGGGCTTCGGGTCTTTGCACCCCTGGCCCAGTGCGTCTGGACGGTGTACACCGTCCTTCTGCACTGTTCCTTCTGCGGGGGATTCGTCGGGCCGCCCCGGCCCAGGTGACGGCCTGCAGGGTCGTCACACAGTAATATTATTACTTATTTAAGACTCTTAATTATTAAATTCAACGCAGTCAACCAAGAACACAGTAATTACCACCATCAAGTCTTGTTGTATTCCGGGAGCCGTCCTCTCAGCCAAGCAAAGCTCTGGTGCTCGGCCACGCTGCGGTTCCGTGGCGCCAAGGCGCGATTACGTAATTTGACAAAATCCGGGTGCCTGCCATTCTGGGGCTTTACCACCAACCACAGACAAAGTCCCCTTACCAATCAAAGGGTTAACTCCGGGTAGACAACTTGAAGCTGAACAACTTGTTCTCGGGACATGTCACGCCCCCTGTACCCAAAGTGCCATACTTTCTGGACTGGCGAGAGGTTACATTAAAACCCGGGCGGAACTATTCCGGGGTGTCACCCAGAACACCAAGGCTGGAACCAGCCTGCTGACCCGGACCGGCGATATCGATCGTTGGTGGCTTGCAAAAGTGAATCTTACAGGCTCTGTATCATCCCACATGCAGTCATCATCGTAACGGCAACTGCGCCTGATCGTCCGCATTTATTATCTGCGCTCCCCCCTCCATACACGACGCGAAGGACGAGAGAAAGACGCCAGATTTCTGCAATAACTCGGGGACCGTAAGGACACTGAGAGACGTCACACCTTCACCATGCACCTCTTAGCCCCCATCCTCTCCCTCAGTTCATTGCTCATTCATCGAACGAGCCCGCTCTCCCAGTAGACCTCGAGGCCGGCTACTGGGACCTCACATTGTCCGGTGGCTCCTCGACAACAAGATACGAGATACGTGTGCCACGACGTGCTCAGCGTATACTCCGGCAAGCCAGACACCACCGTCCACTGTACTTATACGCGCGGACCTACTACAGGCGCCAGTGGTGATTGGCTGTGTGACGAAATGGTCCTCAACACCGTCACGAGCAACCAGACGCGCTTCCACTATAAATGGAACGGAGCGGCGGGACTTCAAGGTGAGATACCGGTACGTCACAGTAGCTATCATTCTGGAGCCATTTTTCGAAGGCATCGGGTAAGCGTTGGGAGAAGAACCGCATAGGTCGGAGCTGTCTTGGATCGTGTGTGTCTTCACTCCAGCCCGATTTGAAGGTGATGACATGGGCGGTTGTTCAGGAGCTGAAAAACGCACAGCCACCACCTCTCAGCCGTCAATGCGCTAACTCCGCTAGACCACTTTTGGAATGAAGGCGTTGCCAGAAATAGTGGCTTTGCGTGGCTCAGGCGCGTGCACGGTCCAAGAGTAGTTTCGTGTTCAGTGAGACCAGTCTATTTTCGCAGTGCATCTGCATCCCATTCACCACGATTGGTTGCATCACGTGCGGGGGCTGGGAGGCAGCCTTACGGCGCCTAAAAACTGCAATTGATCATTTGAACCCTTCTCACCTTTTCTCTCCTTGCCGTGCGCGACGATTATTGCCCGCAACAAAAGTGGCTCCTTCCCGACAAAACCAAAAGAAGTCTGGCCGAAGGCCTCCTGCTTTTGCTGATGCCCCCTGCTGAGGCCCCTCGGGGGGCTCTGGAGGCAGCAGTCGGCCCAGAGCTCAGCACAGCGCAACTCTACGCTAGTCTCCCCCTGACGATGCCGCAGAGCATCCGATTGCTGGATCTCTCGTCGGCAAACCCTACAGATCCGCTGTCTGGCACCCTCAGGGTTGTCGACCTCGCTACGAGCCCGCGCTTTACCGCCCTTTCGTACGCCTGGGGCGAGGTGCCACTTTCAGTGTCAGCCCCTGCTCCAACGATATCCTGCAACGATGGGTGTCAAGTCGCAATCAGTCCGAATTGTTGCGACGCCCTCCTTGCGCTCCGCCGCCTTCCGGGAGAAGAAGAGCTCACTATTTGGGTTGACGCGATATGCATCAACCAGAAAGACGGCAAAGAAAAGGGGATCCAGCTCCCGCTAATGGCGACCATCTACACCTTTGCCGAGACGGCATATATCTGGTTGGGCATCGGAAATGAAGACGCCCACCGCGCGATGGATTGGTTCCAAGAAGCCTCGGCAACCTTGCCTTCGACCCCTGGCAACCCCTGGTTTCGGGACAACAAGCGACAGACGGCAGTACGTGCCGACCGTTGGAGTTTCGTATGGAAACTTTTCTGCTTTTATTGCAAAGTTACTTACTGGGGCGAGCCGCCGTCGGCCATTATCGAGACCCATATTGTAGCGTCTCTGCTGGAAGTTAGCTGGTTTCAGAGGGCATGGACATTCCAGGAAATCATCCTCGCCTCCAACCCAGTTATCGTTTGCGGCCCAAAAGCCATCGACTGGGCTGTGTGGCAAAAGGGGATTCAGCTTGCCTTGCTTCCCAAAGTTGGCGACGATGTGCCGCTACTACAGAAATGGAGGAGGAACCTCGGTGTTCCTTTCTGGGGTGATGTCCCTACCCATACCCGTGCGAAGGACCTCTGGCCAAGGCTCATGCCCTGGTTGCGCTTGTTCCAGCTGTGGGACAACGCCCCCCGTCCAACCCACTGGAACGGCAAGGAACTTCGAAACATCTCTACACCCGCTGCCGACGGCATGTATACAGCCGAGGGATACCGAGGAGAAGTGTTTCGGTTTATCCAGCAGCCTTTTTCTATCTTCGAGCAAGTCTTTGCCATCTTGAGCATGCTGATAGGGGTGTGGGTGATGGTGGTGGTGGTGGGTCGTTTCACAACTCTTCAGCTCCCTTTAAGGCCGTTTTTTATTACCTTCTTATTGTTTTCTCTGATTTGCCCCCTTGTCATTGAGCTGGAAATACAGTCCTGGTCCCCTGGCGTCAATCATGGCGTCCCCGAACTCAGTGTGCCCGAATTGAGCAACGCCGACTTTGAAACTCGTCAGACCGGAGTGGGACAGGTTGCCCAACCGTCTCAATCAACGGTCAGCAGCACAAAGGTGCTCACATCAACATATCTGGCTGGTGTTCTCGAGGCGCTCAGGGAGCGGCGAGCAAGCATGGCAAAGGACAAGGCATTCGCACTCTATGGTGTTATGCAGAGGATGGGCATCAACCCGTCGCAACCGGACTACTCAAAGCCCGTTGGGGAAGTTTACCATCGGCTCATGCTTGACTTCCTAGAGTGGCGGCCGTCTCTTAGCGTTCTGCTTCTCGACGCTGGTCTACCACTTGCTGGTATTCCATCCTGGGTGCCGGACTGGAGCACCACGGAGGAACGATCCTGGCTACCGAAGGCATATATCTACAGCTCCATCGCCGACGAAACCTCGTCCACGTCCAGCGGTCGCCCTGCACCCCAACCTGGCGTCAAAATCTCCCCATGCAAGCTGAAGCTAACTCTTCGCGGCGCAGTTGTGGGGAGCGTAACGGATAACTTTGGGCCATTTGAAACAACCAAAACCAGCGACTTGGGAGCCGTAGACGTCGATACGGCCCCTAATATCTGGCCAGCCATGTACGTCATCTCCCAGTGGCTTATGGAGGCCAGGAGAGGCCTTCCAATTTCGATACATTACGAATCGATACCGCAAGCCGTTATCACCACCCTATCCGGAGGTATCAAACCAGACTCGCACACTGAGTTGCAAAATACTTTTGACCGATGGTACCGAATCATGCTAGAGTCCCTAGAACTAGCGCGCCTGAAAGCCCAGGAAGACTCCAAGCCGGGAACCCCGGCATCATATTCACAATTATACTCGCTGGAAGCCCTCACAGAGTTTCTTTCCCCGAGGTTGCTAGATGATCTTGAAGTCCTGAAATATGCGATCGACTGCGTGAATCAGCTCGCGGGCAAGAGAAGCTTATTTTACTCACGAGATGGTCACATTGGAACTGGGCCACCGGGAACAACCCCCGGGGACAACATCGTGGTTTTTGACGGCATATCTACCCCCATGATCACGCGGAGTGGTGCAGAAGGGAATCAAACCGTGGTCGGACCGGCATACGCGCCGGGCCTCATCCATGTGACTGAGGCCAATGATACAAGGAAGCTAAGATGGGAGGATATCACTCTTGTGTGAATCATTAGATACCCATCTGACGGGAACGACCCGCTCACGCCCCCGTCTCACCTGTGACACACGCCAGTACAAGGCACTAACCCCATGACCTGTCACCGCGTTTGGTAGTCGAGACCAAACCACATGTATTTCAGTAGGATAAACAGAAGAGTGGGCGGGGTGGAAACGCCCCGACCACGCCCCGACAGTAGATAGTTAGCAGTAGAGGGACCGCTTGCCCTCACGGGCGGAGCTTTCAGCTCCTACGGTGTAAGACAAATAATAGTAAGATACCCATCTGATAATGCTAGGTTTTTGACCATTCCACCCCTTACCCTCTTTACGTTGTTTATCCAGTCTGCACGGGTTTCTCCCACGTCTATTCGCACGGTGTAAAGAGGCTCTTTCTTTTTGCCAGAGCCTTCGTACTCCTACTTCCCACCCCTCTGACGATGCCTAGTTGGGCAGAGATCTTTCCTTTCCGATCCGGCCAACATAAACCTCCCGGATAGCATGTTCTGTCGAATCACAGCTTGAACAGAGGAATGTATGTTATGCGCCATTGTGTAACAGCTCCGCTCTCACATACAGTCACGTACACTCACCCTCGCCCCCTTCCATATGCCTCCATAGCTGCGAATATGTTGATACGTGTTTGCAATTAGGAGACTAAGACAGCTTTTTGGGACAATCCCCAGACGCCGGCATCTTCGCAAGAGATTCATGACACATTGGCTGCTTGCAAATTACATCATAAAGACTACAGCCAGCAGTAGCCATGAAACGGCATGCAGCCTAGATATCCAACATAGTTGAACCCCTTTCCAGAAACGCCAAAATAAAAAACCTTCCACGACCGAAGGCGCCTACCCATTACCCCAAAAAGGAACATATCGGTTCACCGTCATGTAGACACCGGCCGGCTGAACGCGAAGGGATATGTAATCCTCGACATACACATACACGCGGGAGGTCGCATATAGCGCACACACAACTGTAACTGGAACAATGACGTGCAGTGGCAGGGCCATCTGCGGGTCCTGGTCTGGGGAAATGTTGCGGATGACATCAAGCCACCTGTCGAATTTCCTGTAGGTCCTGAGAAGATAATCCCATTGGACCACGACTGGTCTTGGGAAGAGTCGCCTCCATCTTTCCCTAGATGAAGACCGTCGGTCTGATGCGCTCTGGAGGTGGGTTTGTGACTCAGCATCAGCGCTATCGGAGAGGACCAGAAGCGCTGACTCTGTCGAAATGACCTTCGTTGTTGTTGCCCCTGGACTCGACATCGTTGTTGTGACTGCTGACGCTGGCATTTGCCTTTCCAGCTCGTCATGCGCTTCATGCCACTTAAACCCTTCGAGCATGTAGTAGACCCCGCCGTATAAGCCAAAGGCGGCTTGGGCGACAGCGCAGACTCGCCACATGTATTGCTCCACTGGCGTTGGGAAGAAGAAATTCCAAGCTATGAGCCACCAGCCACTGAAGACAAGCAGCACAAATCCGGCGAACGGTGCCAGCAGCCATGACCTCTCCGCCGAGATCCACGTGTCCGAAGGGAACCGATCCCAAGGCCTGGACTTCATAGGGCGGGAGATAACTGGGAGGCGAAGTAGATGTGTGAGACGCGTGTAGTAGGACCAATGTGTGTCGATCTGAAACCTGGGCCCATCAATGAAGTCTAACGGTGTACGATGCCATTCTTCCGTGAGGTCATGGTGGGTCTTTGGGGAATAAGTTGCCGAGTCAGCATCAGGATACAGCAGTAGCATATAGCTTATAATTTACATGGCTTCGGTGGTTGTGGGGTAACGTACGTTTTCTTTAGCCCATGTTCTAATCTCTTCAACGAGTTTGTTATCTTTCGTTGGTATTGTCCTAGGACGTGAAATGGACGGCTTCTTGAACCAGCAGATTTGAGTTGCCAGCATAACAAGAACATAGGACAGCGCGGTAAGCTCCAGTGTTGTCATAGGTAGACCGACTCTGATGCGTTGAATCTCGATGACAGAGAACCAGAGCGCTTGCCACACGACAAGGAGCCTTGAGAAGAGGTCTGTCAGTGCGAGATCAATGACCTTCCAAGCCGGGGGGGTTCACCTTGACAACGTGTCGGACGCATTTCTCTCCCCGATATTCATGTGTTTCATATTTGGAAAGTCTACATGGCTGTACTTGACGAGCCAGTGAAGTTGTTCCGCATTGATGGGAAAGCCGTCCGGGAAGTCGGTGCTCGTGAGAAGGATGCCGCCCATGTCGGCAAAGAATGCGTACGTATATGTCCACTCCTGGCCATTGCACGGAACCTTCTGTGTCTTGAACCTTCTAACGCTGCGCCTTGCGCTCGAGAACTGGCCGAGCGCAATGCCGAAGAGGAGATCAGGACCAAGGAGGCCAATCATGGCGAGGTGGGTCTTGTCGATGCATCGCTGGAGGAACCCGTCTTTCGGCGAACTAACGTTGGGGTGGGTAGCGACCCAGCAGCAGAGCACTATTGTGACTGAGCAGGACCAAAGGATATCGACCAGAATGGACCCAACCCGGTCGGGACTCATGATATGATATAGTGGAGGGGTCAGCCATGCGGAATTAATGGTGATGCCAAATGTTGAATATGGATCGTACTGACAGCGACAGTCAGCCACTTGGGGTTGTAATCATAGCAGAGGGGGTTAAGTCGGAGGACGAGAGGAAAGAGAGGGTGGAGCAGAAAGAAGAGGTGCGAAGGAAATATGAACCCCACCATGCCGGAAACTGCGATGCAGCACGAAGTTTCACAGCAGGTCTTAACCGTCAAGGCTGCCGGATGTGCTCTAATTTGAAGCCGCTGCAGGCCTGTGGCCGCAAGCCCCTGGCGCAGCCCGCATCTTGGGAACCGAGGCTGCATGGGCGAAATGCATCATCAGTCGATTTCAATGGTGTTTCAGTACTCGACAGCGACACTGCGCGGCCTGAGTGACTCTAGTGTGGGAGCACAAACGTCGAACAACTACCTGCCTCAAACTCCTCGTGCTCAGCATCCTCGTGCACTTTCTGCAGTCCGCTTCATTTCTCCGTGACAGCCCAGCGATAAAATCCGAAAAGAGACCCATCATGGCCGCCTCGTCGCCCGATCCTTCGGACACGACCCCACTAGTCAATGCGAATCCACAGCTCCAAACATATATAGTACTACCTCTCCCTCGACTCGTCCATTGGCTATCGCTTGCTTCTCGGCGGGACCGCCATTTCGGGTACTGGGGCCATGACACCTACTAGCCGTTTCCCCTCACCAAGGCGCTAAGAGCTATGGAAGACAAGCTGGCCGAAGTTCTCGCTCTCCCCCGTGGTGCTCACGTGCTTGACGCTAGTTGCGGCGTTGGCCACGTTGCCCTTCACATGGCCAAGACCCACGGGCTCCGTGTCTCCGGCATCGATATCGTTGATCACCACATTGCCAAGGCCCAATGAGTGGGTGAGACTTCAGAGGAGATGATGCCTTGTTCAAAGATTCAAAGACATCACGTCACTTCAATCTTACGAGTATGGAGGTGCACCTCGAGGCAATCGACCGAGGCCAATTTTACCCTACGAAATTCGTGATTTTCGCACTGAGGTCACCGGAGGCCGGAGAGCGGGGATATGTTAGGATTATGGCTTGAATCCAAATGATATGACAACTCCATGCAGGGTCTCGCCCTCGCCTCCCAGATCCAAGATTATCATGACCTCTTCTTCGCGGCCTGCACCACCTTATCACTCCTCTTCTTCTGCAAGAGATAATCCCCTCCTAGAATTGCCTTACACACACCATACAATCCTGCCAACGGCCAGATACGCCAAATCAGAGCCAGCAACCATGTCGCAAGAGACGCCTGTGTCGCCACCTCTTCCGCATCAACATCCACCTTGACCTTGTCATAGACACTTGGCAAGTACCCGGCATGATACTTTTCGCGAAGTTTGTCGTAAGCCCCGCGATCGTAATGCGCCCAAAACTCATCCTCAGTATAATACGCATGAGCATATAACCATTTCTTGCCCCCATGCGCATGCACAATTCGCTCCAACTCTCTGTTCTGTCTCACACATTCTCGTCTGTTAAACGAAACTGGTCCCCAAACCCCAAAATTCAACAAAGGCTTTGCATCCAAGTCCCCGAATTCCGCATGCAATCCATGTCTTGACTCCTCCTCCTCCCTTCTCATCTTCAAGGGGCACAGCCAGAGCGGGTACAGTTCAAAATGCTGATCCACCCATTGCACGAATTCCTCGGCTCAAATACCTCCCGGATAGCCGCATCTTGCAGTGCGAGTTCCAGGCCCAAATGCTCGTTCGTCAGGGGAATGTTGCCCCCAGCCAGGGTCCAGGCCGTTTCAATCGTGAGATCGTCGAAGTTCCACTTGGTATCCATCCCCAGCAAGCCTGCCGCGGAGAGTTCCGAGTGAAGGCTCCGGTCAAGTCTTCGCATTCAAGAGATGACGGCGCCGCGAATGGCAAAGTCTTCCATCTCGCTTTGCAATACCGTCGGTCGAATCGGCGCCATCCATTCCACCGAATCAATCAGCACTGCATTTAAGTGGACGTATTGCTGATTCGTGACGACATTTATGGAGAAGGTGGGAATGCCTTGATTCAATTCCCTCATCGCGATCGCCACCTCGACACACCACTTCTGTGATAATGGTACCAATCTCTGGCTCGCGGGGGTGCTCCAGTTCGGGACCCACGAGGGCAGTGAATCCCGGGCACGTGAGTTCCATTAGCAGAACGGAAGAAACCACAGGTCGCCGCGCTCCAGATACTTCTTGATCAGTTCGATATAGACATTTTGGTATTCGTATGTCGGGCTGCAATTGACGTCGATGTTCAGATCGGCCGCATCCGATGCCAACCCCAGCAACGCGTAGATGTGATCCTTCGGGTCTGTTGCCTCCAGAGAAGCAGCATACGCGTCTCGCAAGAGCTTCGCTAGCGATTTCGGGTTTGAATTGGAGCCGGTGAAGTCGAGACGACTATAAATCATAAACCATGGCCGATGATGCAGCTGCGCGGGCTGCCTTCCTAACTCCTTCTGCAACTGATCCCAGGTGCTCAGAAAGGTACCGAATACATGCTCGGCTTCCGTATCGATCCAGTCCCTCCCGCACACAAATGCGATCCGTCCATGTTTTGTAGAAACCAGCTCTTGCAAAACCCACACCCTCCGCCACCATTCCCGGCGTAAGAGCTCATCTATGACATCAATGGGGTACGGCGGTATTGGCGTGTCGGACGAAATTTCCTTTTCAAACAGTGTACCGAAGCTGGCTGCATTCCATCGATCCCGATTCTCCTGCTCCGATTCGGCGGGTGGCAGAGGGGGAAGCATGGACATGCCCGGCACATTGTACGCTTGTGTCTTCAGCGCATGGCGTCGATGGGAGGCCAACAGCTCAATGGCGCGGCTGCTGCTTCTCGAAGGTGGACCTAGCCAGATGATGGTCCAGGACGCTTGTGAGTAGACCCGCCGCATTTGACCGATCTGCCAGCTCTTTTCGACATCGTCGCTCTGATCAATGGATATTGCATCGACCCAAAGAACAAAGTCGGCTTTAGACGATACGGCTAAGTAGCGCAAGGCGGCGCTCAGGTTGCGTGTAATATTGATGACTTGGTTGTGGATGTACAGGACAGGAGTCGCGCGGGCAATTGCTCCGTCGTTTACAGCGCCTCTCCAAACATATGACAGGGCTTTGTAGACCGGGTTGTCGTTCAGGGAGACGTATTCGATTGTGCCCTCCAGAGGGTCGTTCAGCAATAAGCAGGGCTTCAAGCGGAGTAACCTGATCTCGCACTTGTCATTTTCGAGAGACCGCGAATGCTTGAAGGGGGTTCCTTGTGGTTGAGACATAGTGGGGATCGTGTTTGAATATTCTTCTGCGCTGCAAAGTCGATATCACGTTTATCAGAAGGGAGCTTCGGGATCGTTTGAGTTACCTGTTGGGCGAAATTGTTCAGCCCGTGGAAGTTCTTCATATAGCCCGAAGACATGCGGCTGTGCCCCTTGACTGAAATCAGCCACTGTCTCCTTTCGGGCGCGCACGCGCTTCCATCCTCACAAATGAGGCAGTGTCAAGCCTCACCCAATATTGTACCCAATATTGTCAAGCCCAAAACGCTTATCACTGTCTCGTGCCAAGGCAACACAGGCCTCTTGAAACCCATGGCTTCGATGCCAATAGCGCTTTCAGCTGCAAGTCAAGGACTTGCTCACAAGGGCCGCCACCTCACAGTGCAGGGATGCACAATGTTCCAGATGCTAAGGCTTCAGTTCCCGTTCCTTTCTAGTATCGTTGACAAGGTGAAGGGTCTGGGAAACATGTTTGCTTATAGCTTGAATTTCGTCACTTACGCAGTTGCTGACAGACACACCTTTGCCAAGGTCTAGAGGCACTGAGAGAGACTACCAGCCCTTCAACCAATGACCAATCAAAGTTATGCTTCGGTTAGCTCAAACCCTCGATAATTACGTAACCATCACCAACACCATTAGGCAAAGGGTTGGAAGATCAGTGCAGTTACACGAGCTAATGTTACTATTGTCGTCAGCAACTCCCTCCATACTAGATCCTTCTCTAACATAACATAGTAATGGTATAAATCTGAAATTGATTTGATTGAATCCTTTTGGTTCGTTTTGGGTTTTTTGGTAAGGCATAGGTTGCTCAGCTTTGACAATAGGGCTTCCGGGCCGAGCACACACCCAGTACGCGTGTACATCATAATTGGAATTGTTACCTGGGAGCTATCCTTGCAGATTACGCGTCGTTGCACCCAAACGTTACCAGGGAGCTGTCGGGGCTGAAATCCACACAGCGTACCACGGATGGCAATGGTATCGTGAGAACATGGTCAAAATCTACAACACGATCGGCATCCTTAATGAAGACCACCTGCACAGACCGGGGCGCTAATCTGGCGTTTTGAACAAGTTCTCTGACTTCTGGTGCCGATTCTCCGACGACGCTAAAACAGCCTATCCTGCTCTTAGCTCGACTCAAACACGCACTGTATTGTCCTTTGCCTCATCACCCATAGGCAGATCTACGACTACAGAGTCTCACTCATTCCATAGTTGAGTGGAGCTCCCCCAGCTCACTCACCACACCTTGAATGAACAACGCCAAGAAAGCAGGGTCGTCCAGACTTCTTGATACCGTGTCAAATCTGCATCCACGAATCGCTCAAGTCTTGTTTGGTGGTTAGTGGCAGGGTCAAGGCAACGGCTGGAGAAGGGCTTCGAGAAGAAGGGCTAGTCCGTGTCGATTTGGTTGTTGCTGGACTCGAGGAGGTAGATATCGCGGAGATCCCACCTGCTGCAGAGCCATGAGGTTGCGTGGAACTTAAGCACGATTAGGGTAAGGGAAGCAGTGGTTTTGAACTTAAGGAGAGGGCTGCGTCAGTTTCTGAGGTTGCTAGGGCTCCCGGCTGCTAGGACGCGTACTTTGTTTTTATTCTAAGAAAGAGCCTCGGCTTGAGGACCTAATCAACTAGGGTAACGCAGGTGTTACTCTCTAGCCCCTGCCAAGGCTTCGTAAGGCGCAAGTGATGCTGCCAGACATCATCATGAAGGAAGCCTATATGTTTAACATCCACTAGGCCTGAGATAACGCGTTGCAAAGATTGGTAATCAAAGGGGCAGTAGTTTTGGCACTGGCAAGTCTGGGGCCACTGGGAGCTGAGGGTGGAAAACAGTCTCTCAGAGCAGTTCCGTACTTGGAGTCACTTCTCGGCCATCGCTTTTGTATCTCCGGCTCGAATTGGCTCCAGTTTCCTTGTTCCCTTTGTCGGCGTCTTGATGCGGCGGACGTCGGCTTCGATGCTGTTGGTCAGCTCGATGTATTTGCCGTTGTGAAATCCAATCATTATGGCACGGGCGAAGCTGGTGGCTCAAGCTAAAAAACCCGGCTAATAACTCGGCGTCGGCACAGTCGTTGACTATCTTCGAACTAATACAGGGAAAGAGATCAGAAGCAGTCCCTCGGGTTCTTCCTGTCCCGAGAATTGTTTGAGAGCCCATTGTGGACAACGACTCAGTTGGCGGGCGGTTCTTCATAAGCTAGGGCCTTTTGGCAACTCGACATGCAGCACCATGCAGGTGACAATCAGCTCTGGAGGCCTTCGCATCTTGCATGGCGGGCGGCTGCTCTGTGTGGTGGCGATAGCTAGCCGAATGACCAATGAGTGAGCATTTGGCTCAGAGCTGCAGGCTGACGGGCTTGTATCGGCAGCCCCGACACGCTGCAGCCAGCCACTAACCAGCCAAAACTCCTGGAAATCACTGCCCTAACACCAAGCCCCATTCAGCTAAACAATTCACACCTATAGAACAAAACAGATCTTGGTTGTTGGATTGAACCCCTGACCCCCTAATCATGACAAACACCATCCCTCCTCACGTTCAAGTGCCCATATACCTACCCAGAGCTCATCTCATGAAAGGCCTCAACTTCTCCTCATTCCCGCATCTCTCCCGGCCCTAAATCCAAGCTATCTTCAGCACCAAACCTCAGCATTACCCGACAAACCAAGAGAACACAACCCCCCCCCCCCCCCCCCCCCCCCACCCACCCCCCCCCCCCCCCCCCCCCCCCCCCCCCCCCCCCCCCCCCCCCCCCCCCCCCCCCCCCCCCCCCCCCCCCC
>Ga0247770_1000795_pt1 | contig 29101 bp, 40 predicted proteins | sample UWRJL136409B6_FD_179943 | JGI IMG/M metagenome (GOLD analysis project Ga0247770, IMG submission 179943) | Plant litter microbial communities from Arlington Agricultural Research Station in Wisconsin, United States - UWRJ-L136-409B-6 | ecosystem: Environmental > Terrestrial > Plant litter >... | reverse complement strand
GAAGGGGGAGCTCACGGCTTTCCGTCCTTTCCGAGGATGACGCCTTTGGGGTATTTCTTGGGGGGTGAGGCGGTTGTTGTTGCGGTGTTGCTGTCGTCAGTGGCTTCAGCCCGGACGGGCGGTGTTTCTTCGGCGGCCATGGTTGAGCGGCTTGAGGTAGGGAGGTTGGTCGGAGGAGCGTAAGGTACGGAAGGTGAACGGCGCGCGGTGACGAGGTGCTCCGAATGCTCCGAAGTTCGAGCCGCGATGGACAGGGATTTATGGTCCTGGCGCGGCGCGGCGGGTGGCTGGACAGGGGTGCTTCTCAAGGGGGTAAAGTGCCCCGCAGTGCCACGAGTTTATCGCGATAAAGCTCCCTGTTTGGCGGGGGAGGGCAACCTCCTTTTGGTTCCTGACAAGCTCCGGGCAACTTTATCGGCGATCTGGGGCCGTACCTTATTCACTCGTTTCACAATGTCTCCCAAGACGCCGGTATTCCTCCTCAAGACTAAGTCTACACCTGGCGATTCCTACGAGGAGCTGTTTTCCCGCCCGGCCGATGGCTTCGACTTTGAACCCGTGTTCGTGCCCGTGATGGAGCATCGCTTCGATGACGCAGGGATGGCGAGGGTCCGCGAGCTTCTCCGAAGCAGCTCAGTCAGCAACGCTCAGGGCAGCTCATACGGCGGATTAATATTCACATCACAGCGGTCTGTCGAAGCATTTTCTGCGCTCGTCCAGGAAGGCGTTCACGGGGCGGATGCATGGCTTGACTTCAGCAAAATCCCGGTCTACAGTGTCGGCCCCGCCACCACGAGGGCTCTGAAAGCCGTTCCTGTTCCCAGTGCTTCCCCTCTGAATATCTTCGGCGAACACACAGGAAACGGCGAGGATCTGGCGCACTTCATCCTTGAACATTACGCAGAATGGTACCCGGACCGTTCTCCTAGGCCCCCTCTGCTGTTCCTTGTCGGAGAGCAACGCCGCGACGTCATCCCGCGTGTCCTGGGGGCCTCATCAATCCAGGTCGATGAGGTCGTCGTCTACGGTACAGGGGTGATGCAGTCGTTCAGGAACGACTTTGACCAGCGGCTGAGCGAGACGGCGGACCGGCCAAGCCGATGGGTTGTGGTTTTCTCTCCCACCGGATGTGAGAGCATGCTGAGTGCGTTGGGCATGCTGGGCGAAGCCAGCGGCGGAAGCAAAGTGGGAGATTCTGTTCGTAGGACTTATATCGCTACCATCGGACCCACGACTCGGGACTATCTGGTCAAGAACTTCGCCTTTCAGCCGGACGTATGCGCTGCCCAGCCGAGCCCGGAGAGCATTTGGCATGGCATTACGCAATTTACTAAGGAATTGGTAAAACAATGAAAATATTCGCAAGTCACGCGTTGGCCTCCTCTTTGATTCCAGCGTTTCCTGTGGCCGAACAGCCAGGCCCGCGGAGTCCTTGACACACCTTTCGCGGCTTGGGCCTTGGCAACAGCGCTGGGGCGATGATGACTCCCCCGCATTGTAGCCAAGGTCGCTAGCCACCATGTACCTCAGCGTACTTCCCTGCTGTAATTATGCGCATGAAATACATATGAGACGCCACAAGGTACCTAAACGGTCCAGTCGCAGTGCAGGCGCCTCGTTGTCTTGGCTCAAGATTTTTGGAAGCCTTCACGAGCTTAGGGCCACGCATCATCGTATTCATGGGTTGATGAAATCCATGGCATCCCGCCGGCCCGTCGTGGTCTGCCCTTGCATTCGAGGGCACGTTTGAGCCGTTACTATAAAATATATCCTGCATCCATTTTCCCCTCCCGATGGTTCGGATTGGGATCAGCACTCGTCAAGACTGAATCTCCCCGCCACCACCACCAACAGCTGCGTTACCTGCAGCCCAACATCCCTGACAATGAGCTTCTCACCCGCCCGAAACACTTATCCTTACCGCTCCCACTCGCCGGACTACGACTCCTCGCCGGCACCATCCTCCGGCGCCGCCACGCCGACAACAGGAGGCGCCTCGTCCACCTTTCTCTCATCGTCCGTCTCCAGCCTCTGGGGCGGCTTAGTCCGGCGCTTCTCTGCCGAAACAACCGAGACGCACTCCCAGCCACCACATCCATCCTCGGCACCGCCCTACCATCATTCCCGGTCGTTCCCCGACGGCGCCGACGATTACGACGACGACCTTCGCCATCAAAAAATGACTGGAAACGGTCTCGATGGCGTATACACGCCCCCACAGTTGCACTCTCGCCGGGCCGCCTCGCCATTACGGCCACCGCCGCTGGAGCCGCTGCAGCTGAATGGGTTCGCGCCGGACACCGCGGCCGATGCGCGGTTGCTGACACCGGCCATTGCAGAGGAGATCCGCATCATGGTGCCGGCGCGACTCAGCCTTGCGGACGAGTGGAACCTGGTGTATAGTCTGGAACAGGACGGCGCCAGCCTCGCCACACTGTACGACAAATGCGACGCATATAGGGGGAGGCGGGTTGGGTTTGTGTTGGTTGTCAAGGACTGCGAGGGCGGGGTAAGCTCTTTTCTTCTTCCCGTGATGATCTTTCTCGCGATCGTGTGCTAATACGATGCGGTCTGCTTAGATCTTCGGCGCCTACCTATCTGATTTGCCACATCCCGCACCAAAATACTTTGGCACGGGCGAGTGCTTCCTCTGGCGGGCTTCGGTGCTTGCTTCCCTCCCGCCGCCGCCCTCGGCCGATACTACGCACCTTACGAGCCGGACGACGACGCTGTCATCTGCTATGCCAAATTCACCGTCGATTCGCTTCAAGGCGTTTCCCTATAGCGGCGTCAATGAGTACTACATGTTGTGTGATACGCATTTTCTGAGTCTAGGCGCTGGCGATGGAAAGTATGGCTTGTGGCTGGATGACGCTCTTGAAAAGGGCATCAGTTCAACTTGCCAGACGTTTGGGAATGAGCGCCTAAGTGACGAGGGTGAAAAGTTCGGCGTTTTGGGGGTAGAGCTGTGGGTTGTTGGGGCATGAGGATAGCTCCTTGGCTTCTCTGCTTCTTGGCTTTTTTTGGAAGATTTAATCTGACCCTGTACCCGATAAATGAAGGGCAGGCTTCTTGGAGAGAGGATGGTCTGTCAGGCTTGACTAAGATGACAATGGTAATTCTCCTCTCACTGGTGGGAGGGTAGGGGCTCTTTCTGGGATGGGCAGGTGGCGCTTTGCTTTGGTAGGGTAAAACGACGGGGAACGCGATGATATACCAATCACTCTTATGATACAGATACTATTCCGCACCTACCTACCTCCCTGTGCCATACGAATGTTCCGTGTCTCTTGCATTATTGTCACTGAGTGGGATGCTGCGGATACCTCCATTGTCTACTAACTCGGTGATTCTAGGGCAAATTATCATGAACTTCTCCGAGTGCATTGGATCCAATAAGGACAATTCTTTTGCAATATTAATCCATTGATGCTGAACGACGTGGACACGTGAGAGGGGAGGCACAGTTGAGTTGTGCAAGCAAGACCAAATGAGGCGGCTCAGCCCCTGATTGGCTAATATTACAAGTGCTGTTGCATCTGCCAAGGGGAGCGGCTGCACCCGCTGCGGATGAACGAACCCCAGCCTCATTCATTGCTTCCAGGCCAATTCTTCATCTAAATCTCACAGAACCACAGCCTCGTGTGGTTAGCTTTACTGCATAGCCTCATAATTGCTCTCACACTGGTACATCCTCTCCAATATTTTGCATTCATACCATATTCGTTGCTCTCAAAGCCTGGCGGTACCTGCAAGCGACGATTGGAGATTTCAGTGAGTGACTGGCCTTTGTTCGTGTTGTTTGTTTCCCAGGGGGCCCCTTATTGATGGTCAGGCACAGAACACTCTCGAATAGAAGCTATATACCACAAATTCGCAGCACAGTTTGAATAGTGACTGTAAAAGGAGTCAGGCATTCGGAATGTCGAATCTTGCACCGAATCTTCCCGCCTCCTGAGCGGCTTCTCACTCGCCACTCCCTCCCCCCCTTCTCGACTGTTATAGGGGTGTTGAAACTGGCCGCCGATATTGACGATATCCGCCGTAAAGGTTCCATTGGTGTACCGAAGACGGGGTTCTCTCCTTGACGGCGACACGGGGCCGTGCCGGGTCCTTTTGGCCGGGCCTCGCTCCTGCCCCAATCCGTGGGTCCTTACGATTTGAGACACACTCTTGTCCCATTTTCCTCACTTTCTCATGACCGGCAACCCATCTTGTTTCCTCTTGCAATCACACTTCAACCCCGTATCGATTCTTCCATTTCTAGCACTTCATCCACATCCACCAAAAACCCATCAACGCAGACAACCATCAACAGCGTTGCAAGATGCCTCGGGGCAAGAAAAAGGAACCCGCCAAGCTGGCAGAGGCCCCTGGCGCGAATGATGACACTCTTGCTGGTCCTGTTCGCCGCTCCGATCGTGCTCGCAAACCGGTTGAGTTTTACGGAGTAGTCAGTGTGCCTTCGCCGGCCAAGGCCGCGCCGGCGAAGAAGCCGCGGGGAAAGGCTACACCGACAAAGGCAACAGATGACGAGAATCCAGAAAAATATGTCCCAGTCGGAGAGGCTTCAGCGGAAGAGCTAGACCCAGAGCCAGAGCCAAGCACCCGCAGAAACAGAAAGCGGAAGGCTGCTCCTGGAAATCTCGAAGATCCTACTGATTTACCAGTTCCGGACAACCTTCTTGAAGCTGCACTTGCCCCGTGGGGTCAAAATGAACAGGATAAAGACTGGCCCAGCTGGATGACATTAGAGTCTGACCCTGTACGTGCTTCACTGCCACATCCCACTAGCTACCAGACTGACAACCAAACAGGAGTACTTCACCTACGTGATCCAGAAGCTTGGCGTAAAAGGAGTCAAGATCGAGGATTGCTTGCAATATGACGAGGAATACCTCAAAACAATGCCGTAAGGTTGAGCATCTCCTAGTTCCGAGCCCATTGCGCTGACCCACACCAGCGAGCCGCTGCATGGGCTTATATTCCTCTTCAATCTTGGTGGTGCCGAGGATTACGACGCCGGGGTCGAGGTAGACGATGCTGAGCTTCCGTGGTTCGCGAATCAGGTGAGTATTTGGAGCCATAGAAAGCTCAAATCTCACCACTGACGCGACATAGACCACCAATGACGCGTGTGCCACGATCTCCTTGCTCAACCTCGTCATGAACGCTGAGGGCTTAGCGCTGGGCGAGAAACTTCGCAGCTTCAAGGACGAGTCAAAGGAGCTTTCCCCGCCGCTGCGAGGCGACCTCATCACCCGTAGCAGCTGGATTCGAGTTGCGCACAACTCATTTTCTCGGTACGCTCTTCTAATACCATTGTGCGACATCCTTTGCTTACTGATATGCCGCCAGTCGGCTGGATCACCTCAACGCAGCTTTAAAGCTGGATAATAATGCTGACGAGAAGGTGGCATCGAAGAAGAAGAAAAAGGCGGCGAAGCCGAAGGCCAAGGCTAAGCCAAAGGCGAAACCTAAGGCGAAGCCCAAATCGAAGGGTAAGGCTAAGGGTAAGGCCAAAGCGAAGAAGGCGGATGACGACGACGATGGTGACGATGATGGTGGCGGTGATGATGATGAGGAGAGTGTTGCCAGCGTCGCGAGTACTGCAAGTGTCCCGGACCTATCGTACCACTTCATCGCTTTCGTCCCCGTTGGGAACAAAGTTTGGCAACTGGACGGTATTCATCATTCACCTGTTCTCGTTGGTAAGTCGAGTCATCCTGACGCTTCGTTGCCTACCACCTTGCTGACACTGAATTCTTCAGGTGAATTTGCTGAGGACAAGGATTGGTTCAGCCTCACATGTCCAGTCATTAAACAAATGTGCGATGATCAGGGAGAGCACATACGCTTCAACCTTCTCGCGATGTGTGGAACCGCTCTTGGCAAACTCCGGAAGGATCTCGCCGTCAGTGTCGCCTGTCTGAATGCGCTACAGTCCAAATGGAGCGACAGTGGGTTCTGGTCTGAGCTGGAAGGGGACGACGCCAACGTAATCGTCAGCTCCGACTCGGCCGAACTGGCACAATACGACCTTGATCAAAGTGCCGTTGATTGTCTTTCCCGCCGCTCCAAAGACCTGGACGACACCAAGAGAAAGGCGTGCGCTGGTTGGTCTGACGTCTTCGATGCCTTGGAACGCCGAGAGAACTTTTGTCGGAAGCAGAGGGTCCTTCGGGACAAGTACGCGGTTGAGTTGGTCCTCAACGAGAACGAGATGGAGAGCGGCCCCCAGCTTGGCCTGCTCAAGGACTACACGCCCGCTATCCATGAGTGGGTAAAGAAGTTGGCGGAGCACCACGTCCTGGACGAGCTTTACGCGACAGCCGTGGCGCAACGAAAGTAAGGAGACCGCAGAAGTGCCTTACTTCTACAGGGAGAGGCAGAGACACAATGAGTATATCATGTTTATGGGCGCCGCACCTCACTGGTCGGTGCGGTACCCGAGATGCTTGTTGGGGAGAGCTGTTGATTTCGCTTTCAGGAATCAACATGAGGAATCCGAGTGTTCTGTTTGTGCCTTTCACGCTAAACAACAGGTAGATAGACAAGGCATTGGGAGGCTATCCGAAACCAAGGGATATCGATCTAATGGATTTCAGCACGCCGCGCAGAGCGTTCCCGTAGTGTTGAACCGTAATAGGTGTACGAAGTACTACTGTATATACTCTTAGCACTCTTTTCGGGCGACAGAGAGGTAGTAGTAGCAGTACTCTGCATATAATTTCGCTACCGGACGGCGACCCTCACAAACAAGATATCGCTGTCTTCCAACACATCCTTGTTGAGTGATCTTATAGGTGTCATAGTGTGGATTCTCGCCCAGGAATTATTCCCTTGTACTCCAAGATCCAACAACAGGTGACGTAATGCCCCAAGTCACCAGGCCCACGCAAAACGCGTTTTGACTGCCGCCGCGGGGCATGCGTCTCCCGTTTTTGCGCTAACAAAGGCGGTCTGGACTGTCCCCACTACTTTGCCAAGCCACCTTGGTTGGAGAGGGGCGTGTCAAAACATGACGGCATAACCCCTGCAGCAAAAAACGACCACGGCCCTGCTCATGTGTCGTCCCAACTTTGGCCTGCCTCATCAACCTGCTGCACCGCCCTTTGAACAGCCTCCACCTTCGAAAAACAAAAGCGCGACATCCTGACTGCGAGTATTCAAGTTTCGCAAACACCTGACTACACATCTCCTCCTGCTATCCCGCCGACGACCCTCCCTCAGGTACTCAAGTGTACCTAAAACGACAGCTACCGCTCGGGTAGAAAAACCACCGAGAACGGAGAATGTCCAAACGAACCAGCTACGCCGCGGTTGCCGCCAATGGATCCAACTCAAAGGACATTGATATCACCGGCGATTCGAGCAGTGATGAGCCATGTACGTCGAGACAACCGTCCGGGGGAACACCTTTGGTACCTGTGCTAACAAGGTCCCGCGCCTCAGACGACAAGCAGAAGGACCTCTTATCCTCCGAGACGGGCCACTTCTCGCTGGTGCGCGCGATGCACCTCGCTGATCTGATCACTGAGCTCAATGGTAATTACTCTCTCGCCGGGTTCCGCCCCTTTGAGTGCGCTTGTTAACCGTCCACAGGTCTCTGCGGTGTCCTCTCCGTTTTCTCCTCCCTCCGGTACTGCGCCGGCGACCCCACGGCGCTCTCTGACCTCCATATCGCACTTGCTTTCCTGCCCTTTGGCCTATTTTTCGACTTCTTTGATGGAAAGGTAGCGCGCTGGCGCAAGAAGAGCAGTATGATGGGGCAAGAGCTGGACTCGCTCGCCGACTTGGTACGACCCCCGCCCCTTTGAGTTGCGGCTCCACCGTGGTACTAATCCCTTGGCAACAGATATCTTTTGGCGTCGCCCCGGCCGCTGTGGCTTTCGCCATCGGCTTCCGCACCCCTCTTGACCACCTCTGCCTGGCCTTTTTCGTCCTGTGCGGTCTCACCCGCCTTGCGCGCTTCAACGTTACTGTCTCAAACATACCCAAGGACGCGACTGGCAAGTCCGCCTACTTCGAGGGCACGCCTATCCCCACGACACTAGGACTGGACGCTATTATGGCATGGTGGGTATCGAACGGCTGGATCCACGAGGCGATCCCCGGCGGCGTATGGTTCGCCGGGACACCCCTCGAGGTGCACCCTGCCGTGATCGCGTTCATGGTGCACGGGTGCATGATGACGAGCAAGTCGATCCATATCCCGAAGCCCTAAATTTATGATATTCTCTGCGTCCTACAAGCTGCAGGAAGGAAGGCGGGCGAGCGGAGGTTTTCCTCTTTGGCTGTCTTGTATTTGATAAAACGTGTTCGACTTGGCTCGCTGGAAGGATTAGACTGCAATACCACACTACAGACATGACCCATTTTTCTCCGTCCCCTGCGAGGATCTTTGCTGGCTTGTAATGCCTGCCTCCTTGATGATGTCGGCCGCGATTACGGGATATGAGAAGCCGGCCGTATGTATGTTTACAATTGGGGATATATTCGGCGAGGGGGAGGTCGACTAGTTGTGAGCGCCGGAATATCGAAGACGAAGAAGAAGCAGAAAAGAGAAAAGCAGACTCCTGTGCGGCCAGGTGCGAGATGAATTCGTATGAAATATCATCCCGCACCAGTCAGGCAAAGAGCGGGAGACGTTAGCAAGGTTGGTAGCTGAGTTAAGGAGAAATGTGCAGCGATCTCACCATAGTGGTATGTCTAGCTATGAATAGAAGACTAGGAACATAGAGTCAATATACACAAGGGCGCACATGATAGAGTGCCCGCTGACAGAGAGTATAATCGCATAGATGTGTTAGAACAGAGATTCGTGTATATTGATTGACAGAACAGCAGAGATGCTATGGCAGGTGACCGAAACCTCTCTGCGTAGCAAGACTTCAGCAAGTACATCCCATTGTCCCAGACACCATTCGCTAGCTTAACGGCAACCGCGTCCCCAAGCCGCTGGAGAAATTCACGACGCTCGAACGCTCGCACGCACACATGCTACATTCGGTCTATCACTAGATACTCGAAGAATCTCTCTAGGATCAAGACAACCACGCCGGCGATCAACGACCCAGGCGGTCAGAATGGGTTGTCCCGCACTACGGACTAGAAACACACTGTCGCACCTTATGCCTTCTTCCCATCCCCGTCTTCCTTCTTGGGAGGGAAAGGGTTATACATGCCTCGCTCGGCCTTGAGCTGCTTGAGCTTCTCGATGGCCTCATCCAGGGGCACCGGGACGTCGCGTGCCTGGGTGGAGGTGTCGTCGCGGTAACGGATGTTGACCATCCTATTCGCCTTCTCGTCGGCACCAACGACGAAGCAGAAGTTGTCTGGTGGGAAATGTCAGCGCGAAGGGTACAAAGGGCTAAGTTAAAAACATACACTGAGCAAGCTGGCCATTGCGGATCTTCTTCTGGAGGGTGTTGCCGCTGCTATCGACATCTGCGGTCAAACTGTCAGCACTGTGACGCTCCCGGATCTAAATTTTCAGACAAAGCGACAAACGTACCAGCATAGAAGTGTTCCTTCTTGAGAAGCTGGGCCACCTCCTTGGCGTAGTCCAAGAAGCCCATGCCAACAGGAATGATGATGACCTGGCGCGGTGAGAGCCACAAGGGCCACTTTCCGGCGAAATGCTCACAGAGAATGGCAGTGAAACGCTCGATACTGCCAGCCATTGCGCGGTGAATCATGACGGGCCGGGCGCAGCCTTGCGACAGCGCCTTCTTTACCAGAAGAGGAGGCTTCTTCTTGTCATCCTTCTTCTCGTCATGATCGGCTTTTGTAACCTCTTCCTTAGGTGCGGGAGCGGGCGCAGACTTTTTTGGCTGATCCTTCGGATGATCTTGATGCGTCTGGGCACCTTCTGAAGTCTGATACTCGAGAGAGAAGTTGATGGGTTGCTGGAAGTCGAGCTGGATGGTGGCGCATTGCCACTGCCTCTGGAGGCAATCGAGGACAGCAATATCAATCTTCGGGCCATAGAAAGCACCGTCTCCTGCGTTGAGCTCCCAGGAGACACCACCGTCGCTGGAGAACTCATCGAGTGCTTCTTTGAGGCAAGTCTCGGCACGATCCCAAGTCTCAATCTCGCCCATATACTTGTCCGGGCGGGTCGAGAGCTTGAGCTTAAAGGCGAGCCCCAAAAGACCATAAAATTTGCGCATGAAGTCGAACAGATCAGCCACTTCGGTCTTGATTTGATCCTCGCGACAGACTTTCTCGGGTTAGCACAAGGGAAGATTGACCTCGAGTTCGAAAATACTTACAGATGTGAGCATCATCCTGCTGGAATCTCCTCACTCTTGTCAACCCGCTCAGAGCTCCGCTGGCCTCATTTCTGTGAAGAACACCAAAGTCGGCATATCGGAGAGGCAACTCCTTGTGACTCCGGTCCTACAGATTTCATATTAATGACCTGAGCTGATGGTACATGGGATTTTATGTCTCACCCTGTGTCGGAACATCATTGCGTGTGCTTCATTCGGTGTTAGTGTGTGGGCTGTACCTCAAAACAACTTTAAAAAAAACATACCTGGGCAGTTCATGGGCTTGAGGCCAAACTGCTCCTTGTCCACGTCAAGGAGGAACATGTCATCCTTGTAATGGGCCAAATGACCAGATTGCTCCCAAAGCGAGACGTTGAACATGTTAGGGGTCATAACTTCATCGTACTCCCGATTCCAGTACTCTTCCTTGATGTAGTTCATAATTGCGTTGTGAATGCGCATTCCGTGTGGCAGCCACATAGCAGAGCCTGGCGAGGCTTCCTCGAAATAGAAGAGCTCTTGTTGTTTTCCGATCAATCGGTGATCACGCTTTGCGGCCTCCTCGAGGAACTTCTTGTGGGCAGCCATAAGCTTCTTGTCTGGGAAGGAAACACCGTAGATTCGTTGGAGAGAATCATTGTTCGCGTCTCCGAGGAAGCTGGATCTAGTAAGCAGTCTGTTTAGAGGGAGGGCTATCTCATGGTGACTTACTATGAAGAAGAGTTCTTCATGATTGCGAAGGCCTCTATCCTGCTTGTATCGGGAACGTCTGTTATGGTTAGCATGCTACTTCCAGACATGAAGGCCCTGACGGAAATCCGTTGTCATTATTGGGGAAACGTACGGGGTCCTCGGCAAAGATCGCTAGAGAACTCAGGTTAGCGGTTTCCTATTCCGATGGTCATCAGCCCAACTTACATCAGCGGCCCATTCCTGTACACAGTGGTTCGTGTTCCGTCCTCAATCTTGTCCTTGATGATGTGCTGCTTGTAGGGGTTGTATGCAAACATCTTCAGCAAGTCCTCCTTGCTCATTTCCTGAAGCATTGTTAGCAACCTTGGCGGTATCTGCGATATTTGGGCGTACCAATCTCTGGAAGGGCTGCTTTTCCTTCACGATTTTGCCGACAATGCTCTCCAGGGGAGCCCAATCGCTCGCCTGGACGGCGGCGCCTCCGGGGAGCGCCATTTCGTAGTAAAATCCATTGTCCACAGCTTTTCGTCACCGAACTTGTCAGAACGATACATTGCCGCTATCTTGGTATGGGTACTTACGGGGACCAATGCAAAGCTAGACGCCAGAGTCAGCAGATGAAGCAAGAACCGTTGGCGGGAGAAGCCTACCGAGCAGCCAAACCTCCGCTCACAGGCCTCACCGAGAATGTGAGCGCTCGAGTGCCCTTCGAGAATATGTGTGTTAGCCTGCGTACTCCCAATATCCAGCACATCGGAGAAGTCGTACAGAAGACGTATTTGCCCTGATCGTCGTTGAAATCGAGGAGCTCCAACTTGCAGCTCTTCTGAAGTGGTCGCTCGAGATCCCAAAGCTCCTCTCCATCGACCCTCGCGACAACAGTGCGCTTTAGAAGGCTACCGGAAATTCCCTTGGCGATCTGGGCGGGGGTGGTCTCGTAGGCTTTGCCCGCCTTCACCGAGCCGTCAGGCATGGTGATCAGGATGTCATCGTGCGGTCGCGAGGCGAGCTCCTCCTGCTGCTCCTTGTACAGGCGGTCGAACAGGTCGAGGCGCTCTTGGATGAAGGCGGCCGGCGGCTGGAGCTCGAGCGGGCCGGCTTCGGTCGCGTCGGCTGCGGGGGCGTTCTTCTTCTCCTTCTTCGTCTTCTTCTCGCCGCCAATGGCAGCTTTATTCAGGGCCTCGGTGACCTTTTCAACCTTCTCCATCGCGACTGTATCGGGCGCCCGAATTGCGAAATCTCCAGGTGTTTTGGGAGTTGTCTGAATCTCGAAACCCGATCTGAGTCACTTGTCGGAGGGGTTCAAGGGGCTTGGGAAAATTGTTGTGGGACTGGCAACTACCCCGCGGTCAGGAGTCATCCCTGTCAAGATCAACACCGTCAAGGGACACTCCCCGCTAGTTGGCTTCCAGACCAAAAGCTCGGGCCACTTCGGTATTGGGTTTGGATGGGATCAGTCAAGCACTTCCAGCACTGCGCCAAACCTAACTTATCGTACCTTGAACCCCTCCTGCTACCGTTCAAGACCCAACCACCTGGGATTCCCTACGAAAAGCCCAAATTGAAAAAAGACCACCGGCTGCTAAATACTAGACCGTTCACAAGGGAGATTGCAAGTGGTATTTTACACCGGCTGTGGCAGCGTTGCCACGATGGCGTCTCTCGACGCATTCGCTGATGAGATCATCCGGCATATCCTAACATTCGTTTCCCCGGAAGACGCGCTCGGCTCCATCCAGCTCCTCTCGCACCGCTTCCACGCACTTGGCAACGAGCCTCTCCTTTGGAAGTACTACTGCCAAAATTCTTTTGTTTACTGGCACCCTGACCATGGCTTCCACGAAAAGCTCACAGCACGTGCCTCTTCAGTTGAGTGGAAGAAGTTATGGTTAGAACGCAAGCGGGGTAACGCAGATGTTGCACGTCTGCTCAACGGCATCCTCACGACTAAAGTCGGCCAACTTAAGAAGCTACAAAAGATATGCCAGCTGGGATACGATGCAAAAGACTATCTCCTCGAGCAATGTCACTGCCACGGCTCTGCCGAGGATGTCTTAGCAAGGAGGTGAGAGGGGCTCTCTGTTCGCCTCAAGTTGGCTGCTGGCTAACTAATATCTAGGTATTATGCCAACTCTGCCCTAGATAGCATTCATCGCGGTATCGCTGTAGAGGTTTGGTCTGGCTACCAGGGAGCTGCTCTCAGCGCTAAGGGGCTTGACCGTGCTGTTGGCGCCTTTGACATGTTTGTTCTGCATCATCAACCGCAAGATCTTGACTATGTATGTGTTCAAGTTATGCCGCCTAGTGGCGAAACATGGCTAATAGCCATCACAGATCTGCGGCACACTGGATTTCCTTGCAAGGGAGTTTCGAGAAGAGCATCATGCATTGGATGAGATGTCAACGAGACAGAAAGCGCTGGCCCTTGTGCGTTGGCTGAGAGCGAACAGTCTTACCGGCATGGAGTCTCCTGAAATCAACTACCGCAACCTGAGGAACTGTCTGATGGGCCATGCCCTCTCTGAAGATGAGCACTCTTCCCTTCCGATTGTTTCCAGTGCAATTTTCTGCTGTGTCGCGGAACGGCTCGGCATGAGAAGCGCCTGCTGTGCCTTCCCGAGCCACGTCCACGCATCAGTGTTTGCACCGCCGGGTACGTCGCTCGATGGGGCAGAAGAGGAGATTCCTAGTGGCGAGCTGGAGAGCATGTACCTTGACCCATACGGATCCGACGATGAAGTAACGCTTGACGACCTCCGGTCCAGATTGGTCGAATTCGGCTGGAACCTGGGATCTGAAGCCTTTCTCAAGGCAACCCCGGTGCCGCTGATTGTGGCACGGTTGGCACAGAACATCAAAGCGACATATTCCACAGTCCAGAGCCTTGAAAGGGGCCACGATAGGGAGCTCGAGATGAAGCGATTACGGACAGGCTATCCTGATCTAAATCTAGAAGCGGCAGTCTACGCTTCGATGTGGGCAGAGCTCCTGATGAAGCAAACATCAAGCTTTCATTGGGACGCCAACCTGGATTCTTTTCTCAATCGCTTCGCCCTATCCTGGAGTGAAGATGCCTGGATTGTCGAGAAGTACCTCGTCCCGTTGTATGACCGTTTCATCGGGTCACAACCGCAGCAACGCCTGCGCCGTGGCTGGGAGAATGTTCGCGCCATCATGAACATGCTCAACAACCTGGATAACCGGCAACCAACTGTCAACCGTCGGTACACACAAGAGATTCGCTCGCGCGTGCATTACAAAATAGGCCAGGTGTTCCGCCATAAGCGGTACAACTATATCGGTATCATCAACGGCTGGGCAGCCAATGGCGTAACCGCTCTGCCAACGCCGCATTACTTGACGACCGAGGAGGCGCAGGAGGAAGCTGACACCGCTAACTTGGGTGCCAACCCCCCGGAGGAAACCCCACAGCAAAGGGCGAACAAGACCTATTATACCTGCTTGTAAGAAATTTCCCCTATCATCAGTATCACGGCGCTAACCATTCAACAGGAAAGTGAGCGTTGACCGACTCCGTGTCGACCAAGACAACATGGAGATCATCACAGACCCCGACCTCATACCTGACTCGCTGATCTACTTGGCTGGCAAGTTCTTCAAGCGGTTTGACAATGAAACATGCACCTTTGTCTCTAACCTAAAAGAGTACTATCCTGATGACTGAACGTGAAAAGCGAAGCAACTGGTTCAGGGATGGCGCGAGTTTTGATAATTTTGGTCGTGTGTTTCTTGTAGATGTCGGAGTTCGCACCAATAGCCAGTTTGCCGTGAATAGACCTGGTGGTAATCCGTAATATGATGAAGATCAAATTTCTGGGAAGGAGATTGCAATTTACTAGCAAGTGTGAAACAGCCATTCCCATCCCCAGTCAACCAACAAGTTGATCCCCAATATTCAGTAGGAAGAGACACATGCAGATAGACCGCCATGCTTTATTTCAAGCCGCCTCGCCGAGTACAACATCTTGCTCACGTTATTCCCAAATGCCCAAGCAATGATCATAACAATATCAAAACAAGTCGCGGAGCTGAGGAGAGAGGCAAAAATATCACCACATCATTATTGATATTCATTACAGTTACCTGTTGCCTGTATTTGATGCTGCATAGATGTGCTCATCTCATGGCGATACCATGTACGTCGCCCATAATCGTCATCGACGCCTGTTGCCTACCCTGCCTCTCCGTTGAGCACACCATTGCTGGTCATCAATAGCCCATTAATCCTTTTCCCTATCGGAAATCCGTGTAGTGGAAGACAGTGTAAAAAGATGGGTATCTCTAAAAGAAAACGTCAAGAATCCAAATCCAAGTTGCGAAATGCCGTTTCAAGCCAACCGATTCAGGGTATATCCTATGCAAAAATTCATCCCCTGCACCTTGAGGAGAAGGTCCTCTTCTCGTGTCATCCCGTGGATGGTATTATTCGTCCCCCGGGAAATTGTATTAACGGCCGATTCAAGTCGACCTTGCAGGCCCCGGAGTGCGACGATTCTCGCGGCGGACGGCCCAGCCCTTGATTGCAACCACCATGATGACCCAGGCCATCAGCAGGCCCACGAGACCCATGGTGATCGTATACATGAACATAGCGTCAAGCTCGTAGTGAATCATACCTTCGATAGTATCTTGAGCGCTGGCCATAAAGATAATGCCGCCTGACATGAGGCCAAACGCCGTAAGGATTTCGGTAGGTGGCCGCGACGGGTAGATCGACTTTGGCGGCTTTAAGTAGGTGAGCACATACGTCAAGCCACGCGCGAACGACGCTCCAGTAAGCAGCTGGCCCCATTGCTTATGTACCATGCCCGAGATCATGCTCTCTTGCGTGTGTGAGCTCATCATGATTCCTAGAAGGAGGATGACCAGAGCCGGGACGGGGTTCATCGAAAACGGGTACGTTTCCGGCTCACGAAGTCCATCCCGTTCCACGTCCCGGTAAGAGTGTTCAGGGGCCTTTTGAACGGCCTCGGAAACGGTGGCATTGAGGAGGTCCCGGATGCGAACTGACTCTACCAGCATCCCGAACTATGGGAGAAATATTAGCGCAAACGAGCTTCGCTAAACAGAACTTCAATGACAAGAAATGACTTACGAGGCCTCCGCCGATGAATAGCACAGTGATTGAAATGTGCTCCAGATCCTGTGCGCTGTACTCTCCTCCCCAGTTACCGAGGTGCTCGAGGAAGATGTTGGTAGCGCCGTAGAAGAAGATGAGGGCGCTCTCGACAAATTCTGCCGAAGGACGCCATTTCTGGCCTGCATGCTTCGGTCGAACGTTCCATGCCTGGGCAATCTGTCAGCGAAAGGTTTTCGCGAACATTTGGGATGAATACTGACCCATCCGAGCTCGGCAAAGCTACCCGCCCATCGTCCCAACGTAAATAATCCTAGCCAAAAGAAAATGCCGCCTTTCACCCAGTGCGCCAACCCGGAAAAGATACCGTGGCCCTCCTGAGTATTGCTGGTAAGCGATCTGTGGTAAATTTGTACGGATAGCTCAGGGGAGACTTACGAAAAACCGGCCAAACGTAACAACTCCAGTGCACAAGGTAATGAAGCCAAGGACCAAGATTATGCGGTCTACGAAGTTATATGCGATCATAAAACCCTTCCAAACCTTCGACGAGATCATACCAGCAATCTTCTGAAGTGCTGAACCAGCTGTCCCGGAGCCAAGAGTCTTCGGGATGTGGGTCTCAAAGTCTTCGCCATCGTGGGGCTCTTGATATTCCTTGCGGGCATCCCGTACAGGCATTTCCCGCATCGGAATCGGCGGAGAGTCCGTACCGGACGAGGAGTTGCTTCTGAGGGACTCGGTATGCCGCTCAGTGCCCTGTCCACTGTCGTTGGAGAACCGGTAATCCCCCGAGAAGCGAGACTCGTGCTCTGCCATAGCTTCGGTCGAGACCGGGATAAAGGACTGATGTTCGTGCGATCGGCCCGCCAGCCCAAATTTGCGCGAGAAAATACCCGCGACACGCGCCAAGAGACCAATTGCGACCTGGGCACCCACCACCCAGGTGGCGATCCAGCCGAGCTTGTGGTGAGCATTGTTGGGATACAAATCAGGAGTAGACGCATTGTAGACGGTCCCTAGCAGAAGCCCCACGGCGTTCACCGTCGTGAAAGCGAATTGCACCGCCAGCGTATAACGCGAGCGAGCTAAAGACAATACAACCGCTATACGGGGACGGTGTCAGCTCAAACGGCTCTTCGAACAGGGGACAAGTCCCTCAAATTTACCTGTAGGAAGAATGAAGACCCACGCCAGCACCATGAGACCAATGTGGCCGTAGATGGCTGCCTGGTGATCGTCCAACGCGAAATATGTTGGCGGATATTGGTCCTCAGGCAGAGGCTTGTCGGCCTCACCCTTCTCCATGTTCATATTGTCGCCATGGGCAAGGGCGGTTGGGACGAGTCCCAAAACCGCGGCGCTTGCGACGACCGTCAAGAGCCGAGCCGTGAGCGCCTTCATGGACGCCTCGTTCCGTGCCACAGGAAGTAGTGGGTGGATAGTAAACAAGTCGGCTGAATTTGCGAATCTGCGACAATCGCGAAGCCTTGGGTGTTGGTGGATCAACGATGGCCAGCGCACATCGCCTGGAGTTCAAAGTAAAGTAGGGATATGTTCTAGGGTGCGTCGGCGGGTCGGTGGGCGGAGACAAAGAGTAGGGCGAGGTTTAGTTCTGGTGGGTTTGCGGCCGGAAGCAGCATGGAGGGAGAGGGGCGCCGCCGGGAGCGTTCTCTTTTATTCGGGGATAAGGCAGACATGATGGCAATCAGAAAACTGGAGATAATTGGTAATTCCCACAGGGCCAAGCCGATGCGCCTTGGAAGCGACGGGGAGTCAAGCCATCCGTGCGTCTTACCGTGAAGCCGCCCAGGCGTCCAAGATCTTCCCCGGTCGTCAGTGCCTTGGTGTCTCCGGAACATCCGAAGGTATTGCTGGACGACGGATGTCTGCAAGTGCTGAAGCCACGATACAGTGTGCGCCCAACTGTGTGGGTCAGACCCTCCCCTCCCGCCAAAAGCGGTCAGAGCTTCTTGGAGCTTCTTGGAGGTGGTGGGGAAAGCTGATGCGATCCCGCTCGCGACTCCCTCTGTTCCAATACGCTGAACCAATCACTGCTGGCGTTTTACATGCGTTCAACGTCGCGGTCGCTCAGTGGCTCTCTGTCGGTCGGGAGTGGTGCTCTTCTTGAGACTCATCATCCATCGCCCCAGTCTTGCAAGGACGAGCCTCGCGCCTCAGAATTAGCCCATGGCGCCAAGAAGGCAACTTATCTCAGCGCCGGCAAAAAGCATCGAGCACTGGACTGTCCCCGACATGTACGCCATGGAACGTCAATATACGCTCCCTTACGCGGAAGCGAAGCGCTCTCACCACGAGCTGGAGGCAGATCTCATCGGGACTGGGTACAAGTGTTCCTGCCTTTCGCATACAGACGAGCACACAGTACCGCAGATGCTCGAGGCTTGCCGAAGGTCGTACCACGGGAGGGCGGCAGGCACGGAAGGGTCGACACGTTCGGCTTCGGAGTTTTGGAAAGGCGAGGAGAGATTTTCATCATCATGGGCCCCACCCTTGTTGGTTGGTGATCAGTAGCGATTAGAATCCGCTGGGTGCCCCGGCCCACCTCCACCTAGGCTCGGCACAGAGAATTGCAACCTTTGGGCAGCCATCCTTGTCTGATGTACCTCGAATACCTCGATCGAAAGAAGCGGGTGCCCGGCCTTGACGTAGCTGGGAGCCCCGAGGCATGAGGCGCGGCATTTGACGATGCAAAGCGCGTTCAGAAAGCCTAGCCACCACGGAGCATGAGCAGAGATCGAAACTTTCCATCGCATACCTACCGCTGTCACTCGCACGCTACCTCAACTCCTCGAACCTCGCATCTAGAAGCTACAGCATCGCGAGTCTGCGGGGTCCGTGGTTTTCACCCTTGCCGCAGAGGTGTGCCTCTCGGGGTGGTTCAGTGCGGCAGTGACACACATGATCGAAACTAAAAAGACCCTGCATTGCCCTGGGGGTTGTGATTTGCTCCGCACCACAGTTCGAATGCAACTTGTCGCACGGTTACACGGCATCGCCCTGCATAGTATTGTAGCCTGGTGGGGAGGTCTCCTCCACTTGTCATCGAATCCCCAGTCAGCAAAATCTGCAATCGTGACCTCTGAACGAGTCCGAACCTTCCGACCAGGCATCAAGAGAACTGTTGCTCCCGATCATCCGCGCATCCTACGGAATTAATTTACACCGCGGACGACATTAGGCATGATTTTGTACGCAGGAGGCATACTTGGGCGTACCGACTCTGCGCTGACCTCCATGGTTCCTCACCGTCCTCTTGGACGTGTCATTGAGGAGGAGCTGCGAGGCTGAGAAAGACCGGCTGGAAGGGCTGTCTCTTGACGTCCAACTCAATAGAGGGTACTTCCAGACTCTCAGCATGGCTCAGGGCACACCTGATTTGGCTCGAAAGAATCACAACGGACCTTGAATCAACTGACAACAGCGCTGGAACAACTCCCAGAACGGCTTGAGAGCCTCTGAAAGTGGCATTCCTGAAATTACATCCGACAGTCCAGCCAAATTGAGCCAGCTGAGAGGAGACACGTCCTTTATCGGTCAGAAGTTGCGCTTTAGATTCACTAGCCAACAGGCTTCGACGTCATGATACATCCTGGGGTTGATTTAGCACAAGGCGAGCCGCCGCAACAGCGTCATCCCGATACCAACTCGCTGGGTCCTCACGACGGGATTACCCCGTCGCTTACATCGAACAAAAGGCAGGGATCCGAGAGCCGCTACAATGCGGATCGGTCCGATAACCTCCATCGGTCGCCGTGCAACACCACCTTTCCTTCTCTTTGCAGCTTCTGAAGTATTTGCAGCACTCCATAAGCCGCGGCGGGATGCAACGACTCGGGAACTTCACGGTAGATGATCTTGACCAGCTCCATCGGGGTCCATGAGGTCCCGTCCCCTGCGCCGGACCTCTCTTCCCGCATTGTTTGGATAACTTGCTCCTCTCGCTGCCGTCGGTGCCGAATGTATTCGGCAATCTTTCCCGGCCCGTCTTCAAGGACCGGCCCGTGGCCAGGGTATGCGCGCCCGTTGAAGAGATGCTTCATTTTCTCCAGGCTCCCCAGGTACGTTGCGAGGTCCTCAAATACAGTGGTTCCCTGCCCCAGAACATTGTCTCCGGTAAACATGGCGTCTTCCTCGGCAAGGACAAAGACCATGTGGTCGACTGTGTGGCCCGGGCTGTGAATTGCCGTCAAAGTTGCACCCTCGACCTCGAACTTCTGTCGATCTGCGATATCTAGCTGCCCAGACTCCGGCTGGTTCTTATAGACCTTCGTCCCAGGCCATGCTTCTGTCAGCTGCTCAATTCCTCCTTGGTGGTCGTGGTGCCAGTGGGTAATGATCGCGCTTGCTATTGATGCATGCTCCTCTTCCAGGGCCTTTTTGATTGCTGCAATCCATGACGGTTTTCCCTCGCCCGTGTCAATGAGGAGGCGTTGAGCGCCTGTGCCGAGGAGGTAGGTATTTGTGCCCTGAAGGGAAAACTTGCCGGGATTCCCTCCTAGTATTCGAAGACATGTTGGGCTGAGCCGCTCGATCTCAGGGAGGTGTACTAGTTGGGTTGCCATTTTCGATCGCAGCAAGGAGTTTGCGAACTACATTTACAAGATAAAGAGCGGTTCCCGTCGTTTTTGAGGATGGCAACTGCGTCCCTTCACGGGTACGTATAGGTTGGCTCGCGTCTCACAGCGGGGGAAGACGCGCTGCGGGGTAGTCGGAGGCGCCATTGAAATGGCATCAGCCGATGATTTCGCTGACATGTGCCAGTCCCACGGAGAACCCTGGATGACGATGTCCAGAGAACCGGCATTTAATTGGGTGGGCACTGTTGCTTTACTAATCGACTTTTTGTTGTGAAAGCACTCCGCTCTTACCGATACTTGGGCAGCGATGGAGTTCCATTGATGACGTCTATCCTCGTTTCTCCACCGCTTGGAAGACAAACAGAGCATTGGTTGCAGGAGGCGCAAGAGTGAAGCCATCGTCAAACTGGCGTTTTGAAGGTTGTAGACCCCTGTGCAACGATACATCCGAAGGCATAGAGATATCAAATATGTTACAGCACCAACCCATTCTGTCGCATTCCCATATCCTTCAGGAGACCAAATGTTCAGCTCATATGAGGGCTGAAGCAACGAAGCCCTATCCGACAGCCGTTTGCTAGCCATGTTGGTCGTGCAATGCTGACAGCGGTGTCTTAGCGCCTGAAAGCTGAAGGGCTCCACCCCGGCGATAAGCCTCGGATCGCTATCGATAAGCAATTTCCCCAGCTCCGTGTGCCGTGTTCGCAGCATCGCCCGTTGGTGATCCGAGACGCCAAAACGCTGAGAAGCGCATCCAGTATCGCGAGAAGGTAGTAACCGACCCTTTGGCTCAAGATTTGGTGCTTAATCCATTAATCTGGGGTGGCTGATTCTATTTGCGTTTGACCAGTACATTTAGACTCCGCCGTTTGCCGCCTCCGAACGGCCTTCGTCCCTTCTGCACCATTCCCCACGAGAAGGCTCCCCAACCAACCTCTCCGACAAGGCCCCCGCTTCATAGCCACGAACGCGCCCGAATATTCGCTCGTACTCATAATTGTATACTTCTTTGCGCATATTGGGCATTGCTAGAGACCCATTGAGCATTGCCTGTCGATTGCGCTGCGTCAACTCAACTGTTGCCTGGAGGGTGCACAACGAGTCCCTACGAAGCTGAACCGTGCCGACTACACGCCCGCCCGAGCTCACAACGTGCTTCGATTCCTACGCCAACGCTCTTGTGCTGTAGTTAGCACCCGTAAAGATGGCTGCGAGGCCCACCACACCGGCATCGCCTAAGAATGCCAGGATCAAGTCGCCTCAGCCCGGGCAGCCGCTCTTTGGATGTGGTAGGGACCCCTGACCCATTTCCCTCCACCCCCGCGCCTCTAACAATTGTCAATAGAGCATCTTCAGCGTCTGTTCAATCAAGATCAGGGGACAACCAATACGTCGATCCATCACTACAAAGCGATCCTCAGGAACATTCTCGAGCTGTCCCCCATGGTATCCCAAACTGCCAAAACCACAGACACTGGCGCAATCGTTACTGCCCTAACACCAACATACATGTGCTTACAATGTCCCTCTACCCTCACCGAGGACGACTGCGTCAAGCACGGAAGTAAAAAGTCGCATCGATTCTGTATGTGTGAAGCAGCTGCTCTCCAAGTGACCGATCGTTGACCAGTGACCATAACAGATGTCGACTCGAGGAGTGGCGCCCTATATTGCCAGATGTGTGATGACATAGTCTGGGATCCTACGCTAGAAGAGCTAAGGTTGAGGAAGGTCGGCACGGGCACATTCTCTGGGGGTAAGCTTTATTGACCACGGGGGCTTCTGAACCAGCTTCCCACCTCCTGCACTCGGCATTTGTGACTGACAGCTCTTTTAGCCCGCAAGAGGAAACAAGATGAGCTATTTGCGTCAGATCCTGTTAAAGACAGCCCGCAATACATCTCCTCGAATACGACCGCCCCGTCCTGCAAGGCAAACGGTCTTCGCGGGATCTACAATGCTGGAGCAACATGCTACCAGAATGTAGTACTCCAAAGCTTCCTGCACAACCCGATTTTGCGCAATTTCTATCTCAGCGACGGCCACCAAAGCAGCAATTGCGAAGTTCCATATTGCCTGAGTTGTGCAATGGACGATATGTTCCAGGACTTTTACGCCGTGGAGAACACAAATGGCTACACCGCTGCCAACATCCTCTCTGGGTTTTGGATCAGTGAAAAGAAGGCATTTGAGAATCTCGTCACGACCAAAGAACAGGACGCCCATGAGTTCTTTCAATTTCTGGCTGAAGAGTTGCATGAACGCAACGGAGATGGCAAGAAACCCGAGACAGGCAGCGAGCACACCTGCAATTGCATTATCCACCAGACATTCTACGGCAAGCTCCAGAGCACAACAACTTGCCAACACTGCGGTGGCGTGACAAATCAAGTGCAAAGTTTCCTGGACCTGAGTTTACCACTTGAAAACCTCACCCAGAAGAAGGGGAAGAAAGGTAGCAACACCAAGTTGAATGCCATGACGCTCCAGGAATGTCTGGACGAGGAATACATCAAACAGGACAAGTGCGAATACCGCTGCCATAACTGCGACTCGATGCAGCAGGCACGCCGCCAGACATCGCTTAAGAGGCTGCCGAATGTGCTCTCGATCCAACTTAAGGTAAGTTATCGCCCCTCCCTCCGCCCTTTTGCTATTTACAGCAACTGATCATCTTGGGCAAATAGAGATTCGAGTTCAAGCAGGGAAGGAATGAACGGGCGGCGAAGATTGACACTCCTGTCAACTTCCCGTTGCAGCTGAACATGCTCCCGTACACGAGTCGGGCCAGGACTCAGGACACCAAGGAAAGTTTTGAGCTGGCGCGGTCGTGCATATACGACCTTCTCAGTGTCGTCGTGCACGTTGGTGAGATCGACACGGGACATTATGTGTCATATTGCCGGGTCGGGGACCAGGTGAGCCCCCATTCTCTCTTGCTGCCTTCTTGCGTCAAAGTCTAACAGAAGTCCAGTGGTTTGCCTTCAACGATCACAAAGTTGAGCTGGCGTCCAAATCGGACGTCCTCGGCGCACGGGCATATCTACTTTTCTACATCATTCGGTCCCTTTCGTAGAATGACAACTGTCTAGAGCATGGGGATACCTTACTTATGCCAGGACAGTGACGGGTTGGCTCAAAGGACAAAAGGGTAGGGACGCAGACATAAGCATAGTCCCAACCAGCGGGTTGAATTGATGGGCTTGGTACGATGGATATTTATAGCTGCTATCGCCCAAAGAGCCGGTTGCAGCACACTGCCCGGTATGACCAGGTAAGCGAGCGTGACTATGGGCGTGACGGGGCGTTACAGCAGGCGGGCAGACCCCGCGAATCACGAGGTGACTGATACGGCCCATGTCTGCCACACTACGTGAGGCTGTGTGGAGAACAGGGTGAGTTGCGGTGGAGAACAGGGTGAAGTGAAAGAGGGCCGGTTGTAGAGCATTGCATTGGTTTGGTCTGGTATTTTTTTGGTTGGGGTTCGGGACAGGCATTAGATAATAACTTGTCTCTTTTCGGGGCTGGGGGGTTTCAAAGGTTCTCTTCATGATTGGTGTATCTGTATATGCGGCATAGCTAGCTAGGCAGGCTGGTAGTAGCAGAAGCAAAAGAATCACTCGCGGTTTGTGGTATCTAAGCTGGGCTGGCTATCTGACTTTCCTCGATGAGAACGACTACTCTTCAGCTGGGTCCTCCGTGAATTTCCAAACCCCGGGGACTTCAAAGTTCGCGTAACACCAGAACTCATTGCTTAGCCCTCGCGCGTGGACCACCTCGTAGTTGGTCGTGTGCACGTCGTAGGCGCGGTAGAGCTTGGCGACGAGGTATTTGCAGCGCTCGCCGGTACAGATTATGAACTTGGTTTTGGGAGTGGTGGCAGTAGGGCGGGTGAGCCAGCGCGCGGTCACGGCAACTGGATGGGTAGGTAGGTTAATCATGGGTTTGTTGAGGTTGAAAGGGAAGCGGGAGGGGGCTTACATTTGGTCTGGCAGTCTTCGCTGAGGAAGGGCGGGTCGATCATGATGCGGTCGATGGTGCCTTTGAGAGAGGCTATGTGAGGAAGTGGGTGTTAGTTTGGTTGGAAGCAGGGAGAAGAATAACCGGAGTGGAAGGGAGCAGCAGGAAGGGGAGAGGGGCGGTGGTGATGGCATGGTATGTACCTGGGAGCTTGAGCGGATGGGCGTAATCATAGTAGATGAACTCAGGGAAGACAGCAAAGCGGTTATCGTGCTCGAGGAGCACGACCTTGGGCTTGGGCTTGTTCCAGTCCTCGGCGTTCTGGGAGAGCGTTAGGGGTGTTTCATGATACGAGGGAGTGGAAGCCAGAGAGAGAGAAACTCACCACCACTTTTTTGAGCGCAACAAACACACTCGGCGCCGACACGAGGGCGATGGTCATGTCCGCCGTTGCGCCCTCCAGCAGCTGGTGCGCATACAGCATTGCCGTCTCATCCGCGTACTTCGCCAAGAAATTAGCGATGGAGCAGACACAAAAAAACGTGTGGCAAAAGCACGAGTAGGTAGCGAAACATACCCAAAACTGTGACTCGTTCCAGTCCTCGATGAAGAAGTCCATGGACACGGGCACCTTCTCGATCACCTCGGGCTCCTCGGCTGCGGCCTGCAGCTTTGCGAACCGCTCGGCGTGCGCATCGCGCTCGGCATAGAACTGCTTGAGCGCATCGAGCGCCGACGATGAGAGTTCTCTTGAAGCGTGGGGAAAATTGTTAGCAAATTAATTTTCTGGGTATTTTCATGGGAGATGGGTGCTACTCACAGCTCATCGTCGCTCTCACCTGGGTTGGTCATCTTGTGTGGTTCACGACAGGGCGCTGATTGTGTTGCTTGAGTGATTGGGCAGCAGGCTCCGCTTCGTGAGAGAAAGGGGGTTTTGATGCCGTGTGTTGAAGTGAGTTGTGGGAGGGTTAGGGTTACATGTGGGCTGGAGAAAAGGGGTTGTGCTCAGGACTTTACCTCGACTTTACCTTTCGGCATGGCACTCTGTTCTTGGCATCTAAATTCGCTATCCACCTATTTTCAATCATTATAGTTGCTTCCGTAATAGTGTGGATCTCCTTGTTTAGAATAGATGGTGAGCTGAGGTTTGGCAGCTCTTGCTGTCCAATCCCAACTGCGGAGAAGTTTCGCATCAGAAGCGGCTTTCGTGCGGCGGCGGAAAGAGCGAGATGAGCGGCAGTTCCCTAGGTTGGGTGGGAATACTTGGCTCATTTGTCAAGGCGGGTGCGATTCGAAGCAAAACAGCAGGTACGTACCAAGGGACTCAGGTAGGTAGGCCTGAAGTTGTCTCGCTAGGTACCTATGCTTATGTGAAGACATGAAGTCCGAATTCTGAAGGATCGAATTTGGGTTGTGACAGAATGAGCGTGTGGACTATGCCCCTAGCGAAAAGTGAGGTATGTAGCCGTTTATATCTCATTTCTGAGAATTCTAGCAGGCCTTCTAGCATAGAAAAATGGTTTTCACTTTCTGACTTCACACTGGCCTCAATCAGCAAAAGCTCAACCGCAAGTCCATCTAGACAGATATCACCATATTTTCCCACCCGATAGTTCTTTTTCGCCCGCTGACACTGGTGGTGGCTTCCATCTGAAGATAGCTTCTTCTTTGGATTTACATTCCCTTGCAATTCTGGCACCTAATCTGCAAAGTCCGCCCTCCTCGCACCACAGAAGAATTCCCAGCTTCTATCAGATTCCCGTCATTGTTCTCTGCCAGGTCTTAATTACGTTGTAATGAGCCGGTTAGGCCCCTATATAGGCCTCGTTCATATCACAACACACATGTCTATCGTCACCAGAGGCCTTATGTACATTGCAGGAGGCGTTATTTTCGCTGCAACAGGGCTTCGCCTATTCACCATTTTGGCCTTGCGCTACTTTCTCTACTCGTCAGTCGAGGACTCGTAACACGCTTTGCCGGCTTCGTCCCTGCTGCAAGGTTTCTTGGGCTTCAAGTAGCAGAGAGGAAGCTTCTTTATCCACCGGCAGGACCCTTCCCGATCTTTGTGCCTTTTCTTGAGCAACTCTTCGTCGCCTCTGTTGCTGGGCAGCCTCGGGGTTTGCCCCTGTCATCCAACCGAATTTGTCCGTACCTAGCATACAGGCTGTTGTGGATCCTACGTACATGTCTATCAAGGGCTCCTCGGTCCTCAAGGCCCATCATTACCACATCATCATTTCAACATGCCGCCGAAGAAGGGAGTCCCCGACGGAGGATGATGGTATTACACATGGATCCCACGACAACATGAAAGGATTCAGTCGCAAATTCCGAAGCACGTTGAAACCCTGGAAGAAGAAGCATGACGATCACCCGCCTGGCAGCCCTCTATTCGCGCCACCGATGGCATGGTGCTTTAAGTGTTCTACCACCTCTCTATAAGGGTAGATAGTGCTACCGGTACTCTTGTGCTTTGTGCAGGTGCTTATGTAGATGTTAGATGCCGGGTCAAAGAATGACTGCCAGGTTAAAAATCGCATTTTCCAAGAGTTTCTAAATATCGTACTATCTCTTCTGAACTATTATATGGGAAGGCTAGCTTTAAAATAAGAGGAAGTTTGAGAAATGTTGATATCTTACAGATTTAGAACGATTTCCTGATATAAATTCCTGTCACTTCAGGTCTTGCCGACACTTATTACATTACCGGTGATTTTTCTTCTCACTAATGCAAACCATTATTCCCCTTTACATCCCTTCTGCTATGCGTGGCTGTATCCTAGTTGCGGCTTATTATCAGTATTGCCGGCCTCACTGTCATTTCCAGGAAGCGGCCCATAACAAGGTGAGACCAAGGGGGACGAAGTCGGGCTACCTCTAAGAAGTTCAAAAAGTACAAGAAGGGCAATATAGTCAACCTCACTTGCTGCGACTATCACAACGCACTCACCATCTACAAAAGTGAGGGCGACATTTTCTGCCGGAAGCATTTGATAGAGTGGGCTGATTATGACCGGCTCTGTGAAGGGACTCTGAATGGACGAAAGAGCTCAACCTCACTCGGTACTGCATATGGGCATGCCAGGCCTTCATGAATCTTATAGTTTGGTATCAGGCACAGGGTAGCGCAATGGGGCCTGATTCGTATTGTAGAAGGCTGTTTGAAACGCCAGTGAAGCCTAAGCCGTCACTTGACATTAAAGACCTCGTTCGCATTGTCAACAATCTCATCTAGATTATCAGAGGCCTCTCCAGATGCTAACAAGGCCTAGGCTACTACATGAAAGGCCTCGTCCGTGTTGCCGAGGGCCTAAACTAGTACGTAATAGTCCTTATGCACCTCATTGGAAGCCTTTCTCACACTACTAGAGATATCTCGCAATATCAACAACGTCGAAGTGATTACATGACAAGCATCATAAACGTCATTAATGGTCTTACTTATATTGTCATAGGCCTTGACTGTATTTAAATAGGCAATTGAAAATCACATCAAGGCCTCTTTCAAACACAGGAAGGCCCTTAGAAAATAGCAAGAGGCATGGAATACCTCATGCCAGGAGGTTCTTGAAAGGAAGTTGAAACCCAGTAATTTCACCGAGGCAAAAGGATTTTGATGTTCTCATTCAACCATTGTCAAAAAAGACCCCTCTGAGAATCAAACCATGGCGGCTGCTATCTGTCACTCCGTTGTGAAAGTCTATAGTATTCCCAGGACAGGTTGTAGGAACGCCAGCCTGATCAAGTACACAACAGTTGAAACCGAATACTGAAGTCAGTCGAAAAGCACCCCGAGCTCAAGTATCTCTGCTTCCAGTTGGTTCATTGGTCTCATTTCTGCCGTCTACCATATCATATGCCCAGGTATAGAGTCTAGTCTTCTACTGCCCACGCCAGCCATCTTCTACATACCTTACCTGTCTACCCACATGCATGATGTAGCCACCTACCCCTTCACCGCACCTCCGCCGCCATCTCCCCCCTCATCCCCCTTTAACCTCTTCGCAGGCGACATCTCGCCACTCGACCTGCGATGTATCCTCTTCGCCTCCCCGTCCATATCCGGAACCGCCACCAACTTCCCCAGCACCTCGCTCAGCCTCTTCCTCCCTTCCATCTCGCGCTTGCTGCTGTCGACCCTCGGCCGATGAAACTCCCTCACAATGTCTACCAGCGCATGATACATCTGGTACAGAAGCAACCTCACCGGCGCACCTTGTACGTCGTCCACCGCCGCGTCAGAGACACACAGCCGAAAACCACCTCCCGCGGATGTGGACGTGGACATGCCGACTTCGATGATGTCCCCTTCTGCCGACCCCCGGCCATTAAACCCCTCCATGAACCCCTCCGACACCCCTTCGCTAAACACTGCGGCGAACAGAGGGTCCCCAAAGACACAGGTACTCCAATCATGTAAGCCGGTGACGACTCCCTCCCTTTCCCCCTTACCACTCCCCACCCCCCCC
>Ga0247770_1000794_pt1 | contig 29111 bp, 24 predicted proteins | sample UWRJL136409B6_FD_179943 | JGI IMG/M metagenome (GOLD analysis project Ga0247770, IMG submission 179943) | Plant litter microbial communities from Arlington Agricultural Research Station in Wisconsin, United States - UWRJ-L136-409B-6 | ecosystem: Environmental > Terrestrial > Plant litter >... | reverse complement strand
AGCAGACAACTCGATTGGGGGGGTCCAGGTTGGTGGGCGCATTTTACAGCACAGAGTGGTTTTTTTCGCTTAATACCATACTTTATGTTTTTTGTCAACCTCTTTTACTGGACTGGCGCTCTAGGTAATACGTAAGTTTATGGAGGGCATTTTTGCGGATATTTGCGGCTTATGCCTGTATTTTCGCGAGCTTATTTACTGCCTTTGTACGGTTATAACCTCTGGCTTTACGAATCACCGCGCCCGGTTAGCGCTTCAACTTTTTGCTCATCTGTCGGTAAGCTTTGGAGTTAGCAAATACTTGACCGTTAGAGCAAACACCGAGTTCTTTAATACCGATATCAACGACCACAGGCAGGCGTTTTACCTCGACTAGGGGCAATTATATCTCGTATCTTACCGCTATAAACCATCGGTCAGCGGTGCGACTAATTACCCAATTGTGTGCGGTTGTAATGGGTAACTTTTCGCACAGTCTAAGCCAACCTATTTTAGGGAGCTTGAGACGCTTAGCATAGTTGCTAATTCCTGGTTGAGCTTTTGTAGCTTGTTCTCTCTAAAAAAAAATGTTAACTCATTTTTTTTAGGCTATCTTAGCCCTTTATTAAAGCCTTTATTCCAAGCTGTTATTAACTCACTTAATCCTGGCTATCGTGATGGTTTATAACTATTGTAATAGCACTGGTAAATACTTTTAATTTCATGTTCCAAAGGTTTTTGTAAATCGCTCGTTGTAGGGAATTTTACAGTTTGAGCCGTTGCTCGCAACGCCAATACTTCCAGCATGAACCCGTTCGCCCAATTATTGTAAGCGTGTATAGCTACTCTACAATGTTGACGGAATAGAGCCACCTGTTTATTATTAGGTTTTAATTCGGTCTTAAACGAAAGTTGCACTTGTTAAACTCCCGTATTTATCTCGTACATATTTTCTATTATGGCGGTTCTTTGGTAGATGAGGTACCCAATCAAACTTAAAACGCTTGACAACACGATCGTCTCGGCGTATCTCATTTTTATGAGAACCGCTATCTACACTCGTTTGTACGAACAATCTTGCCGAGCTTTTCACCCTATATCACTAGAAAACTTCTGCAAACTAATGTCTACTTATGTAAATCTAGTTATTTAGGACTCGGCAGCTTGCCCTAAAACCGCTCGCCCAGCAATCTTTGTCGCACCCCCTCAGCGATTTTCTGGCCCAGATACTCGGGAATTAAACTTTCATTGGGCCCCAACAAGTAGAGAATCAGGCGAGTTCGCCCCCGCCAAACCAGCAAATTAGCATTTACCACCAACAAATCCTCTTGCCAGATGGCATACATAACTTTGTAAAAAAGTCCAGGTTGATTATCTGCTTCAATCAGCAGAGCTGGCAAGTGGAAAACCGGATCGACGTAGAATTCAGTTGCCACATCTTCCAAACCCGCGTCTAAATTAAATTCCACCGCCAACATCTCTTCAACCTCAAAATGCCCCGCCAAGGCCTCTCGAACTGCTCTACAGACGTTTTCTGCTGTTTTATCTGCCAGTACCTTGCCACCGCGAGATACGACCAATTTGATAAATACCAGCATGGGCGGGTAAATTTGACCGTACAGACTCAGACTGTGAATCGTAAGTCCGTAGGCCGCGAGCACTCCAAAAATATCGCTCAGTAGAAAAGACTGGTTCCGGTAAGCAAAATGCAGGGCACTTTTGTTACCTTCGGCTCTGATTTCGATGACTGCTTGCCGAGTTTTGTAAAGCTGGTAAGCTAATTTGAGGTTTTGCAACTGGATTTCGCTGCTGACAAATTGCTCATAAAACTGCGGAAACGCTCGGTTAAAGCGCTTGAGGAGTTCTAGTGTAGATGGTTTTAAACCCGAAGCCATAATTGAGGGGAAGGTGCGGGAGCATATGAGCACAACTTAAGTCGAATCGTCAAATCGAAAATCCCATCGCCATAAGGCATGGAAGAGTAAATACCTAGTATATCTGCTCCATAAAACTTATCTAGACTTACCCAAAGTTATTCTTTGAGTAATTAGTGTTTACTTCCTACGCTGTTGGGTGGTCGGCCATCCCAAGATAAGTAGGCTATCCCCCTCAAGCCGAGGGTTGTTCCCAGTTTAAAATATTCAAACTGGCGTTTAAGTCACGGTCAATTGAGCGGCCACAAACAGGACAATCATAAGTTCTGAGATTCAGTGGCATATCTTTTTTGTTTCCACAGCTCGAGCAAGTCTTAGAACTAGGAAACCACTGGTCTATTAGCACTAAACTTGCTCCATACATCTGACACTTGTAAGCCAGTTGGCGCTTGAATTCGTAAAACCCTAAGTCGGATATAGCTTCCGCCAGCTTATGGTTAGCCATCATCCCCTTTACATTCAAGTCTTCAATCTTAATCAGCTTAAAAGTCTTAGCCAAATAAGTCGTCAACTTATGCAGGAAATCTTTGCGGTGGGCGGATATTCGTGAATGAATTCGACTAATTTTATTGTAGGTTTTGCGCTGATTGTTAGAACCATTTACTTGTTTTGAGGCCTGACGTTGCAATATTGCTAGCTTGGTTTTCGCTCGCTTCAACGGTTTCGGCGCATCAAATACTTGATTGTTTGACAACGTAGCAAAAACTTTCACCCCTAGATCGATTCCTATCGAATCTTGGAGTTGCTGGATTGGCAAACGTTCCGCATCAACACAGAAAGAGACAAACCAATGGCTTCCTTCTTTTGATAAGGTAAAGGTTTGAGAGACAAAACTACATTCCAGTGGTTCATGAAGTCGAAATGTCCCCAGTGTAGGAATTTTAATTGTGTTTCCAGCACTGAGTACAACTTTTCCGTTGGACGAATCTACAGTAAACGATTGCTTATTTCGACGACGTGCAAATGTGGGATGACCCGATTTTCCTGAGCGATATCTGCTAAACGCATCTTTTAAATCAATTAATGCGTTTTGATACACTCGGCTGGATAGTTGATTCATCCAAGCAAATTCTGGTTGTTTCTTGACGCGATCGGTCAAGACTTTTTTGACTTCGTTAATTACTTTTGAGTCCGAAAACTTACCTTCACTGTACATCTGAGTCCGAAGACTCAATCCCATGTTAAAGACAACCCGCCGAAATCCTGCGTGTTTTGCCATCAAGGTTGCTTCTCTATTATTCAATTTGAGGGCTAATTTGACAGAAAACATACAAACCTCTTTTGGCCATTAACTATGAACAAGTTTAGCTAATTTTTTCGGGATTAAGTTGTACTCCTCAGTAAAAGCAGAAGCCAAATCTGTTTTGGAACGTATCACGCGAATGTCACCGTTGCGCCATTCCAGTGGTATTTCCCACAAAGGGTATAAGTTCCGGCGCGATCGGCGGCACTCAAAAGAAGCAATTCCCAAAATGCCTCTGTCCTGGTTCGGCAACAAATTTTACCTTAAAAGCGGGTTGTCCGGGCACTGGCTAGCAGAACAGTTCTACCAAACTTGACGAGAATCAAAAAAGCGCAGACTCAATGTAGGACGACAAATCCCTGTTTTCGGCGTAAGATGAGTGTACCGTAAACTGTTCCTCAAGAGGCTACCGGCAATTCATCCCACACCGATCGGAGTGGATTTATCTGTCGGGTTCTCTTTCTCGTCGTCCAACTTCTACTACCTTAACCGCGCCTGCATGGGTTTTTGGAAAAACTTATTTAGTAGTTCTGAGTCTGCCTCTGTACCCCAAACAGCGGATTTTGAGGAAGATGTGGCTGTTGGGTTAGGCGATCCGCTTTCCCCAACGTTTCGCAAACCCGCCAGCGGCAACGCTCGCATCTTTTTCAGTTGCGATCGGGACATTGACCTCTACGAACTCGAAGAACTTTGTAATGCAGTGGGTTGGTCCCGCCGTCCCCTGCGTAAAGTCAAAAAAGCTATTCAGCACAGCTTCCTAGTCGTCTCTATGTGGGAGATGCGGGGCAGCCAGCGACGGCTGGTGGGTTTCGCCAGAGCGACTTCAGACCATGCTTTTAATGCCACGCTTTGGGATGTGGTAGTTCATCCTGACTACCAGGGCAAAGGCATGGGCAAGGCGCTGATGAAATACATCATTAAAAAACTCCGCAGTGAAGATATCAGCAACATTACCTTATTTGCTGACCCTCAGGTGGTGGATTTTTACCGCAATTTGGGCTTTATGTCCGATCCAGAGGGGATTAAAGGTATGTTTTGGTATCCAGATTAGCCTAGAGGTGCACGTCGGCGTTGATTTGTTGAGGAAATACAATACAATATTGACGCTGCTAACACCGACTGCACCTGTGCGTTGCGGTCAGTTACGCACAGGATGTATCCCGGCAGCAGGGCAGTTATGAATCTGTGCAAGTATTGTCAGTCGATTTGAGATTTGAGACGGGGGCGAGACGGGGGCGAGCGTGAGGTCTCGCCGTCGAGTCGCCCGAGCCGTCGAAGGATTTGAGATTTGAGATTTATTCCAAAGATGAATCTGGGAGCTTGAACTAGGGTCTAAAATTTTGGGCAGCTCACGACAGGAGTACGTGGCACGGTATCCGTTTTTGGGTGGGGTTAAACCGCACAACCTGAAAAAAACTTCGCCTTAGCTGCATCCACAGCTAAATATTTAAAAAAGCTTGACAAGCGATGGGTTTTGTGCGTTAATTGTTAGAGGTTAGCTAACTATAACACCGGGATGTAGCGCAGCTTGGTAGCGCGCCTGCTTTGGGAGCAGGATGTCGCAGGTTCAAATCCTGTCATCCCGATTGCACAATGTTAAATAATAGATTGAAGCACAAGCAGGCTCTGATTTTTACATTTGGTCAAAACATTTGGTCAAAATGAAAACATAGGCAGTTTTTGCCGATAGTGTTAAGTCGCCAGTCTTTGCGTTAATGTGTTTCAGGATCGCTCCTGATGGAAAAAACATGAAATCATTAGTTCGTTTGGGCGCAATATTGGGAATTGTCGGCTGCACTCTGCTGGGCCCCTCCCCAATTGGCAAGATGTCTGCACTGGCACTGCCCGAGCCGCAAATTTTGGAAAAATTGCGATCGGTGCCAGTATTTACGATTACAGACGCTCAGGGTGCGCCCCTGATCGCTACTGTTCCCAAGCAGGGTCAGGGTCAAACTGGTAATTCTTCCGTGGCGGGAATTTTCATCAGCCAGAAAGATGCTCAAGCTTTTGTGGATCAACTGAAAACCAAAAATCCTCAGTTGGCGGCGTCGGTGCGCGTGATGCCGGTGTCGCTGGGGGAAATTTATCAGATCACTCAAGCAAATAAAGGCAAGCCGGAGGAGGTGCAATTTGCTTTCGTTCCGGCGCAGCTGCAGGTGCAGTCGGCTAAAACTGTACTTCAGCAGACTGGTCAACAAGTTAACGAGTTCAACGGTGTACCTCTGTTTTTGGCAAGAGGCGGCGCGGAAAATGGTTATTTGACGATTCAGCGGGGTCAGCAAGAGGTGATTCCCTTGTTTTTTAACAAGGAGGATTTGCAGGGAATGGTCGATCGTTTTAAGCAGCAGCAGCCGAACGTGACTGCCACAATTAAGATTGAGGTGGTGAACTTGGAGAGCGTTTTGGAAGCTTTGCGCACTGAGAACGACCCGTTTTTGAGCCAAATGATGTTGATTCCCTCGCGGGAGTCGCTGGAATTTGTGCGATCGCTCCAACCTGCCGGTGCTGGCCAAAATCCACAGCTTGCTCCGAATCAAACTCGACCGGCTCCAGCCTCTCCGGCTCCAACTCCGAGTCAACCTGGACCGGCTCGCTAATAGTTAGTCATCAGTCATCAGTCATCAGTCATCAGTCATTAGTTAGTAGGTTGGGTTTCTTGGCTCAACCTACTATTTATCAATTGTAATTATCAATTATAATTACCAATTGCCAATTAGTAATTAGCAATTACCTGTTACCAAAAAGTCCTATGTTTGTTTCTGGTTTAGAGCTTTGGCAGTGGGTGAATCAAGCGGCAGCGGAGGCGAGATCCTCTGACATTCCCCTAGCAGAAATCGACTGGCTGCTGCAAGAGCTGGCTGGTTTGGATAGGTTGGCTCTGCGTTTGGAGTCGTTTAAAGATTTGCCAAAAATTGAATTAAAGTTGTCTTTATCTGAACTTGCTCAATTGTGGCAGCGGCGCTTACAGGAACGGGAGCCGGTGCAGTATTTAACGGGAGTTGCACATTGGCGACATTTTTCGCTCAAAGTAACGCCGGCGGTGCTAATTCCGCGCCCTGAAACGGAATTGCTGATCGATTTGGCTGTAGAAGCTGTTAAAAGCCGTTTAGAAGCAGAAAATATCAATCAAAAATCTACCCCCCCCAACCCCCCCTTATTAAGGGGGGGAGAAGATTTAAACTTCTGGCAGCTTCGGGGGGGAGAATTTGCCAAATCGCATTGGGTGGATTTGGGGACGGGCAGCGGGGCGATCGCGATCGGCTTGGCTTGTGCGTTGACAAATGCTAGGGTTTATGCGGTAGATTGCAGTTCGGAAGCTTTGGCAGTTGCTCGACTGAATGCTGAGAATTTGGGCTTTGAATCGCGAGTTAATTTTTATCAAGGTTCGTGGTGGGAACCGCTAGAATTTCTCAAAGGTCAAGTCAGCGGCATGGTGTCTAACCCGCCTTACATTCCCAGCAGCACAGTTCTGACTCTGCAACCGGAAGTTTTGAAGCACGAACCTCATCTGGCCTTAGACGGCGGTTTAGACGGGTTAGATTGCATCCGGCATTTGGTCGAAACGGCTCCCGATTATTTAGAATCCGGGGGAGTTTGGTTGGTTGAGATGATGGCGGGACAGGCTGAGGCGGTAGCTGATATGCTGGAAAGTCACGGGAGTTATGGCAAAGTTCAGATATTTTCGGATTTAGCAGGAATCGATCGGTTTGCCTTAGCCTATCGACGTTAGGGATCAAGGCAAAAAAAGATCTAATTTATCCAATGTGCTTTGTTGCTTGATTTTCCGAGATATAGTTGGCAAAGAAGTAAGAAGGTATAGTCATCATAAATGGAAGCATCATTTTTGATTTTTCCCAGTACCAACACCATCGCATAGATGTCTGTCACTATCGCTGACATTCGCACTGGGGTTGTGCAAAAAAACCCGCACCTTATCGCAACCGCGCACCAGTAAATCTTCAAAATTCACATCCCATAAAATCACTCTATTGTCTCCACTGCCAGAAGCCAAGGTTTTACCATTCGGGCTGAAACTGACACTCCTAACCGAACTGGTATGCCGATGAAGAGTGCGGATTTCCTTGCCAGTGGTGATATCCCAGAGTTTAATGGTTTTGTCATAACTGCCAGAAGCCAAGGTTTTACCATCCGCGCTGAAACTGACACTCCAAACCGAATTGCTATGCCGATGAAGAGTGCGGATTTCCTTGCCAGTGGTGATATTCCAGAGTTTGATGGTGTAGTCATCACTGCCAGAAGCCAAGGTTTTACCATCCGGGCTGAAACTGACACTCCTAACCTCTTCCCTATGCCCATTAAGAGTGCGGATTTCCTTACCAGTGGTGATATCCCAGAGTTTGATGGTTTTGTCATAACTGCCAGAAGCTAAGGTTTTACCATCCGCGCTCAAACTGACACTCCTAACCTTTTCGCTATGCCCCTGGAGAGTGCGGATTTCCTTACCACTGGTGATATCCCAGAGTTTGATGGTTTTGTCATCATTGCCAGAAGCCAAGGTTTTACCATCCGGGCTGAAACTGACACTCCAAACCTCTTTGCTATGCCCCTGGAGAGTGCGGATTTCCTTACCAGAGGCTATATCCCAGAGTTTGATGGTTTTGTCACCACTGCCAGAAGCCAAGGTATTACCATCCGGGCTGAAACTGACACTCCTAACCCAACTGCTATGCCCCTGGAGAGTGCGGATTTCCTTGCCAGTGGTGATATCCCAGAGTTTGATGGTGTAGTCATCACTGCCAGAAGCCAAGGTTTTACCATCCGGGCTGAAACTGACACTATCAACCAAATCGCTATGCCCATTGAGAGTAGGGATTTCCATGCTGGTGGTGACATCCCAGAGTTTGATGGTGTGGTCATAACTGCCAGAAGCCAACGTTTTACCATCCGGGGTGAAACTGACACTCCTAAGCGCTTCGCTATGCCCCTTGAGAGTAAGGATTTCCTTGCCAGTGATGATATCCCAGAGTTTGATGGTGTTGTCTTCACTGCCAGAAGCCAAGGTTTTACCATCCGGGCTGAAACTGACATTCAAAACCGCATTGCTATGCCCCTGGAGAGTGCGGATTTCCTTGCCAGTGGTGATATCCCAGAGTTTGATGGTTTTGTCATCATTGCCAGAAGCCAAGGTTTTACCATCCGGGGTGAAACTGACACTCCAAAACCCTTCGCTATGCCCCTCGAGAGTGCGGATTTCCTTGCCAGTGGTGATATCCCAGAGTTTGATGGTTTTGTCACCACTGCCAGAAGCCAAGGTATTACCATCCGGGCTGAAACGGACACTCCTAACTAAATCGCTATGCCCCTGGAGGGTGCGGATTTCCTTGCCAGTGGTGATATCCCAGAGTTTGATGGTGTTGTCATAACTGCCAGAAGCCAAGGTTTTACCATCCGGGCTGAAACTGACACTCAAAACCGAACTGCTATGCCCCTGGAGGGTGCGGATTTCCTTGCCAGTGGTGATATCCCAGAGTTTGATGATGTTGTTATAGCTGCCAGAAGCCAAGGTTTTACCATCCGGGCTGAAACTGACACTCGCAACCGGTTTGCTATGCCCATTAAGAGTGCTGATTTCCTTGCCAGTGGTGATATCCCAGAGTTTGATGGTTTTGTCTTCACTGCCAGAGGCCAAGGTTTTACCATCCGGGCTGAAACTGACACTCAAAACCTTATTGCTATGGGTTTCCAAGCGGTTACGTTCTCTTAACCCTGAAACTGCTTGTTGTAATGCACCTAGCAACTCTATTGAAGGTTCAGCTTTGAGACGTTGGACTAATAGTTTTGCCCGTAAACTTTCCATCAGCGCATCCAACTCTTTCCCTTGGCTGAAAAGTATCTTGGCAGAGGCAGTCATAACATCACTTCTTGTGATTTCTGATTGCCGCCATTGCCAGCCGGCGAAGGCTGATAGACTTAAAGCACCCATAAAGCCAGCACTTAATCCGAAAGTAATCCATTGTCTGAGGCGTTTTTCTTGTTCTTCTTGACGTTTTTGAACTCTTACACTCTTCTGAATAAACTCTTGCTCTCCTGAACTCAGTTCATCTGAGCGCTTTTTCAACCAACTTTCCGCTACTACCAATGGCACACCTCGTAACAACGCCCCCTCATCTTGTTGCGTCTCTTGCCATTGTTGCATAGTCGCCCGTAAACGCTCTTGCCAAGAGCGAAAATCCCTGTTTTCTGACATCCATTCTCGCAGTTTACCCCAATTTTTAATCAGTGCTTCATGGACAACTTCCACGGTATCAATACTTGCAGAATTACGACTTGTCACCACTAACCGAGCATCAGCAATTTTTTTGACTAACAACCAACTTTGATCGCCTAATTCTGCTTTCACTGCCGTTCGCCGCGTGTACTCTACACCCTCACCCGGACTTACTAATTGCAAAAAAATCCGTTCTACCTGTTTTTGCTCAGAGGGACTCAACTGTTGATATTGATTATTAGCATAAGTCGTTAAAGCACCTTGCACCTCGCCAATTTCCTCATAAGCAGCATGAGTTAATTCTTTTCCCTTACGCTTTGACCACAACTCCGTCAAAGCAAACTCTAATAATGGTAAATCTCCCGGTGCATTTTCGACACTATTAAGGATGCTTTTTACTAATCCATCGGCAAATTTAACGCCTAATTTATCAGCCGGTTTTTCAATCACCTGTGAGAGTTCTTCACGGTTCATTGCTCCTAATTTAATATCAGCATTTTGCAATAAATCGGCAAAAGGACGATAGGAAAGAGCCTCTCCCAAAAAGTCCGCCCGCATTGTTGTTACCAATACCGCCGATGATAACTGGGAATTAGGAGTAGGAAAACTAGCTAATAAAATATCGAGGAAACTGTGGCGGATTTTATCATCACAGAGAGTATATAACTCTTCAAATTGATCGGCAATTAATAAGACGCGATCGTTAGGATGATGTTGTTTGATTAGGGTAAAAATGTCAGACAGAGGCATTGTATCACCTCGCAAGTAATCAGCTAACTTACGAGCTTGAGCAATCCGATCTGTGGCATCAAGTTCTGGCGTATAAAGGGGAACCAGCGCTAAAGCTAAAGCATGAAAAGGGTCATTTCCCGGACGAAAATGAGTAAATTTCCACTTACCTTTTTGTTGTAGCTTGGGTACAAGTCCCGCAAATACTACAGAAGATTTACCACTGCCCGATCCACCTAAAACGGGAATAAAGTTACGGTTTTGAGTTGCCTGAAGGAGTTCTGTTACAAAGACTTCACGACCAAAGAAAAACTCTGCATCATCTGGACCAAAGTGAAATAAGCCGCGATAGGGACAGGGGAGAATTTCATCTGTATCATCAGGAGAAACAGGTGTTACTTTGATGTCTTCTGGTCGGTAGTAGTAATTGGTGATAGTAATAACTGCATCACCCGTTGCAGATGTGGCGGCATATTCTGAGTCTGTAACAACTTGCTTAATTTCTTGTTTTTCAGACATACCCAAATTCTGAGTTATTCAAGTATAGTCTTAGTTATCTTTCGATGTACCATGCTCAGTGATATTGCTGATACTTGCATTACCAGAACCAGAAGTTGCTCCATATTTAACATTGCTAATATTCTGGGTAATAACCTGTTGTCCACCTGGTTGTTCTTTAAGTTGGTTAAGGAAATCTTGAGCTAACTTCACAATCTCAGGGTCATCATTAACCTTCGCATTTTCAACTTCTTCCTGTAGCGTAGCTTTCCGACCTTCGGAGTCTGGCTTTTTCTCTAATTGCTCGACTGCATTGACTACATCACTTTCGTCGCCAAATTTTTTCTTTAAGGCAGCTTTGAGAGCTGCATAAGCATCTGCGATCGCATCTTTAGTCAGAGGAATAGCAAGACCAGTCACAATTGCAAGAGTAATTGCGTCCATATTTTATCTCTTTCCGTTAATTTTATGATAGAGCTGATTTTTTACCGAGGATAACTTTTTTATGCTTATTATATTAATGTACAGTTTCTCAGAAGTGTTGAAAGTTGTCATAAAATTTTACACTTAAGGTGAGAGACTTTTCAATGGGAAGATTTTAATTTTTTTATTGAAGCTAGAAATTTATTAGTAATTTATTGGATGCCGTCTCTCTATCCTATCTCAGACTTGAAGTTTATTATAGTTCCCAAGCGTGCATTCAGCGGTGAAGAGCAATTGGGGGATTTCCGAGAAGTGCTGCACCACAATATCGGGAAACGCCGCTACAATTATTTAAATAAAACGCAGACCCAATTCTTCAATCTAAAATCTAAAATCTAAAATCGAATGGCGCAAGTTTCGATCGACTCCTTGATTCAAGGGGCTATTTCAGGACATTATATTGTCAGCTTTCCCACTGATACCGTACCAGCTTTGGCTGTCAGGCCCGATCGCTCGGAGTTGATTTTTGCAGCTAAACGCCGCAGTCAAGACAAACCGCTGATTTTGATGGCAGCATCGGCGAGGGCTTTGTGGCCTTACGTTCAGGGGAGTCCGGTAGACTTAATATTGTGGCAGCAAGTGGCCGCATCCTATTGGCCGGGGGCGTTAACTTTGGTGGTGCCGGCTTCGGCAAAAGTCCCGGCGGCGATGAATTCGATCGACCCGAGTACAATAGGGCTACGAGTCCCTAACCATCCCCTTGCCCTAAAGATTCTAGAGCAGACAGGCCCTTTGGCTACCACCAGTGCCAATTTATCCGGCCAACCGCCTCTGGAGTCGGTGGCAGAAATTGAGGCTCAGTTTCCAGAAGTCTTGACATTAGTTCCTTCTGAATTAGCAACAGGGACAACAGCTTCGAGTTTGCCTTCCACTGTGGCTAAATGGACTGGCAGCGAGTGGAAAATATTGCGACAGGGCGCGATCGAGTTAGAATGCTAAAAGCTAAACTCCAAGGCAAAGCAATATGGCGCCGATCGGCTGGAGCGACTTTATATATTTAGGTATAGGACTGGGACTGGGTGTGGGAAGCAGTTGGATTTGGCGCCTGCGGCAAAAAAGCTCGCAACAGCCCGAACCTGAGCCCACAGTGCCGCCAACTCCTCAAGAAATTCACTTAGAGAAGTTTGATGCCATTTGCGAGCAACTTAAGCAAACTCAATTGGCTTATCAGATGGCATCGGAGATGAGCCAATTTAAGGCGGGTTTTTTGGCTCGAACTTCTCACGAGTTGCGATCGCCACTGAGCACTATGATTGGTACGCTGCAATTAATTCTCTCGGATTTGTGCGACGATCCTGCTGAGGAACGAGAGTTTGTCGAGCAAGCTCACGTCGCGGCACTCAAGCTGGTGAAATTGATAGATGAAATTATCTCTGTTGCTAAAACTGAACATGGCACTGAGAGTATGGATATTGAGCCGATTCAGTTAGCTAAGGTTTTTGAGGAAGTTGATGATTTAACTTACTTGCAAGCTGCGAACCGGGGCATTCGTTTGGAGATATTGCCACCCGATCCGGAGATTTATGTATTGGCAGATTTGCCGAGGTTTAGGCAAGTTTTAGTCAATTTGGTAGATACTGCTGTTGCTCAGATGGAGGAGGGCAGTATTTCTGTTTCTGCCCATTCTTCGCCGGAATATGGATATGTTCACATTTGGGTGGACGATCAGCGTTCAGTTAGTGCTTGGAGCGAGTCTTGGGATTTGCTGAAGCACGATTTGGAGTGTGATGCTACTAAGAGCAGCGATAATTCTCTGGTGTCTTCTGGAATGAGGTTATTGATGAATCAGACTCTTTTAAGTTTGATGAGCGGAAAGTTAGAAGTTCTGGCTGTGCCTTCTGACTCCGAAGAGTGCAATTTTAACCGGACTCAGTGTTCTATTCCTTTGGCAAATTCGTGAAGAAGGAAGTTTGGCAACGAGCAGTGTACGGGATGTAACGGATTTAACGGATTTAACAGAAGTCGGGAAGAGGGCAACGAATTTAACAGATTTAACGGAGGTCGGGAAGAGGTTCGAGGGAAGATCAAAGATGGAAATTATTTATAGGGAGTAGGGTGCGCATTGCGCGCCCTACATATTATAGATTTTGGTGCAAGTTTTGTGCTTATTTAACAATTAGCAGTTAGCAATTCGCCCTTGCTAATTTCTAATTCGACAATCTCTTCTAGAACCTGATTTTCAAGTACCATTGTGGTGCTAGCGTTTTTCTGAAAACCGATGCGCTCGTAGAAGCTTTGTTTGTAAGTTGTCATCAGGTAAACTCGCTCAACTCGGCACATTCGAGGGTGACTCAAGACGGTTTGCACTAATTGGCGGCCGAGTCCTGCACCTTGGTAATCCGGGTGAATGGCGACATCCCAGATGGTGGCTCGATAGATGCCGTCTGAGGTTGCTCTGGCAAAGCCGATCGCCCGTGAGCCGTCCCAAACTGTAACAACTGGTTCGCTGTTGCCGATCGCAATTTCCCAATCTTCTATCTTGCGTTCCCTCGCCCAAAAGGCGGCTGCTTTAAATAGTTCTTGGATCTGTGCGATGTCTGCGCGATCGCGACCTATACAAAATTGAATGTGACTGGAATCCCTAGCCGTTGATGTCATGCTCAATCTGCCTTCAAGTTGTATCTAAAGTGTGTTACTTTTACTGTCTTACTGGGTATAGTTGATTTTGCTTGGGAACAATCAATGATTTAATTCCCGATTTACAAAACTATTTTTAGTTATACATATTTTTTTAATAATTTCGGTGATTATTAATACTTTTCGGGGTAGATTTTGTTAAAAAGTCTTTGACTCAGAATTCCCAACTTATAACTCATACCATTTGAGATTTTAGATTTGAGATTTTAGATGGGGAATGACTGATTTTATATGGGTTTGGAGTTGGTCTACAGAGAAACCGGGTTTTTTCATAGCAATACTTGGTTACAGCCCACCGAAACGGTAAAAACCCGGTTTCGAGGCGTCGTTTATCAGTAAACGAGAATTTGTAGCGTGCGTAATGGCTCAAGAATCATCTATCGAGAGAGGTATTGACTCCACGAGAACAGCCGAAGATTGTGCTGTGGAGTCAATTCTCTAATTTCTCATCTCTAATCGAGTGAATCAGTTTTGCAGCCAGCGGGCGGCGTCTTTGGCGTGATAAGTCAAAATCAAATCAGTACCAGCACGCTTGAATCCTGTCAAAGTTTCCATCACTACTCTTTCTTCGTCTATCCAACCGTTGAGGGCGGCGGCTTTCACCATCGCATATTCTCCAGAAACGTTGTAAGCAGCAACTGGCAGGTTAGTTGCTTCCTTCACGCGCCAGATGATGTCCATGTAAGCTAAAGCGGGTTTAACCATGAGCATATCTGCGCCTTCGGCAATGTCGAGAGCAATTTCTTTAAGAGCTTCGCGGCCGTTTCCTGGGTCCATTTGATAGGTGCGCCGATCGCCAAATTGCGGAGCAGAATCGGCCGCATCTCGGAACGGGCCATAATAAGCTGAGGCGTATTTTGCCGCGTAAGACATGATGGGAATATCTTCAAATCCAGCAGAGTCCAATCCTTGGCGAATTGCTCCGACAAAACCGTCCATCATTCCCGAAGGTGCGATAATATCGGCACCGGCGTTAGCTTGAGCAACGGCGGTTTTCTTGAGCAATTCTAGTGTCGGATCGTTCAATACCCGGCCGCTTAAATCTCCGACTTCCAAATAGCCGCAGTGACCGTGACTGGTATATTCGCACAGACAAGTATCGACCATGACGATTAAATCTGGTACGGCTTTTTTAACTGCTTCTGTCGCTTGTTGGACGATGCCGCAGTCGTGCCAAGCACCTGTCGCGTCTGTATCTTTGTCTGCGGGAATCCCGAATAAAATAATCGCGGGAATGCCGAGGTCGTAGACTTCTTTTGCTTCTTCTACTATTTTGTCTACCGATAGCTGGTAGACTCCGGGCATCGATGTGACTTCTTTAGCAAAAGCTTCCCCCGGTACCGCAAATAAGGGGTAAATTAAATCGCTGGTTGTCAAGATATTTTCGCGTACCATCCGGCGGAGTTGGGGATGGTTGCGGAGGCGGCGGGGGCGGTGAGTTGGAAACATAATGTTTTTTTAACGGTAGATCAAGCCTGTTTTCTAGGACTCGCGGCGTTTCTTTAAAAGTCTAGAGCTTATTGTTGGCCGATCGCCCTCTACTTAAGTAAACTTCTGTAAAACCCGCGATGTCCATTATTCTTCGTCAGAGATGCAAGTCCTTTCGGGCCTTTCGCGTTCCCAGACTGAGCCCGTCTCGGTGCTTCTGGGATCGGTTGGTACGGATATCTCGCTGGCTTCACACCTGCAACCAGCCTGCCCAGAAGCGAGAATAAACTGTAAATTATAAATGTATCGAATAGTAACGGTCTTATGTACAAGCAACTAATTTCAAAGATCAAACCGCTTTTGAAATCACTATTCGCGATCGGTCTGGTACTGACGCTAGTCCTCGGTAACGCTGACGGAGCTCTGGCAGCCCGCAGCGGAGGACGCATCGGCGGCGGATCTTTTAGAGCTCCGGCGCGCAGTTACTCATCCCCGAGTCGCACTTACGCCCCGCCGTCCGGGGGTTACTACCCGGGTGGCGGCTTTGGCGGCGGTTTTGGTTTCCCGTTCTTGCTGCCGTTTTTTGGCTTTGGGGGCGGGTTTGGCGGCCTGTTCTCGATTTTGATTTTTATCTCGATCGCTAATTTCCTCGTCCAAAGCTTCCGCCGCGCCGGGGGCGGCACTGACGAACTCGGCAACAGCGCCCCTACTACCACTGTATCTGTCGCCCGCTTGCAAGTCGGTTTGCTAGCAGAGGCCCGTGGTTTGCAAGCCGAACTCGACTCCCTAGCGCTAAAAGCGGATACCGATACCGCTACGGGTCGCGCTCAAGTGCTGCAAGAATCTACTCTGGCGCTGCTGCGGCATCCTGAATACTGGGCTTACGCGGGCGCTGAATCTGTGCAAACTCGCTTGGAAGCAGCCGAAGCTAAGTTTAATCAATTTTCTTTGGCAGAACGCAGCAAATTTACTGAAGAAACGCTCTCGAATTATAACAACCAGCTCCGGCAAGCAGGGAGCAGCAAGATCCTGCCAGGTTTGCAGGAAAATGGTGCGCTGGTTGCTTCTGATTTGAATTCAGATCCCGGGGAATTTATTGTGGTGACGGTGATTGTCGGTGCTCAAGGCAAATTGCAATTGCCAGCCGTGAAAAACTCTGAAGATTTGCGCCAAGCTTTGCGCCAGATTGGGGGAGTATCAAGCGAGCAGTTGCTGGCGGTTGAGGTGCTGTGGACTCCTCAAGCGAACGGGGACACTCTGACTGCTGACGATATGTTGGCCGGCTATCCTGATTTGCGATCGATTTAGTAGTAAGCAAGACTGGGCGCGGAGCATTGTCTGCCGCGCCCGAGCCCGCAGCAAAGCTGTGCGGGCGAACCCAATTGCTTTTGAGACGGGCATGAAGCAGGATTTTGTGTAGGCAGATCTACTTAAAAAATATTGTTTAACAAATGCTAGTATTGAAAGATTATGATTCTGTTTGATTTATCTTCTGCTATTGTCAAAACCGACCCTAGAAAAGTTGTGCTAAGAAGTTAGGCAGGATAAAAAAACTGATTGACTCAGGAGTGACTGCTTCGGAAGAAGTTGCGACCGGGTGTACTCTAAATTTTATATAAAGAAGAAGCGATCGGGAGCTAAACTTATGGCCGACAGCAGCAGAAAAAAAGCCCTTTTCATTTTGAGCCAGTTAAATAACGACGATATTGACTGGATCGTCCAAAAAGGTAAAAAGGAAGTTCTAGATCCGGGCGCGATTTTAATCCATGAAGGGAGACAGATAGATGCGCTATACATTGTTTTGGATGGGAATTTGAGCGTTTTGATCGAGGCTGAGCAGACTCAAGAACTTGCTAAAATAGCCAGGGGAGAACTTGTAGGAGAAATTTCTTTCATTGATAGTCGTCCTCCTTTGGCAACGGTGAAGGCGATGGAAGAAACTCACTTGCTGTCAATTCCCAGGCGGCAGTTAGTAATCAAACTTCAACAGGATATGGGCTTTGCTTCCCGGTTTTATTATGGAATTTCACTGTGTCTGGCAGACAGGATGCGCGGTACGATCAGACATATAGAATACGGTCGCAATATTGAATTAGATAAACCAGAATTTGAACGGGAGGATATAAATCCTAACGTCCTGGAAAATTTGGCGCTAGCTGAGGCTAAGTTTAATTGGCTGAGGGAAAATGTTAAAGCTTGAGTAATTTTAAGGCGTTTTTGAGTTGGGTGTGAAAAGTTGCCAATACATACGGTAATTTATCATCGATTTGACACTCCCACGCCTGAAGGCGATGGGGTTCTTGGCTCAACGATCAACCTTAACCTGCACTGATTGCTCAGAACAAGCCAGAGGGTCGATCTCCCTAAGCGTAGAAATTCCGGCGCGTCCCGCCGTATTTTTTAACCCTAAACCTTTAGCTAAAATATTCCGTGCAGCATTTAAATTCCGATGTTCAATTAATCCACAAGACGGACATTTATGTGTACGAGTTGATAGAGATTTCTTCACCCTAGTTCCGCATTTTGAACAGTCTTGAGAAGTGAAATGTGGTGACACTTCTATAACGTGAACTCCACGTACTTTAGCAAAATAATTCACCCAGTTAGTGAACATCGACCACGCTGCATCAGAAATTGATAAGCCAAGTTTATGGTTTTTGACCACCATATTACACACTTTCAAGTCTTCATAGGCAATCACATCTGACGATGTTACTAGCCCCCTCGCAGTTCTTACCGCAAATTCTCGACGCTGCCTACTAACTTTCAAGTATTTTCTAGCCATCTTGTTGATGGCTTTTTTTTCTGTTCTTAGAACCCTTTTTCCTTTTGGATACTCGACGCTGCAATCTCTTTAAAGATTTCTCCGACTTCCTTAAGAATCTGGGGGTCTCCATGTGATTACCTTCTGAATCTGTATAGAAGAACTCTAAACCTAAATCAATCCCCACTGCTTTACCAGTTGGTGATTGTGGTTCAAACCGTTCTACATCAATCAGAAATTGGCAAGAGAAACCATCGGCTCTTTTGACAACCCTAACTCGTTTTATTTCTTCGGGTTGATAGAAATTTAAGTCACGGGTGCCAAGTAGCTTGAATGTTCCCACCTTGAATCCATCGGTAAAAGTGATGGGTTGTCTATCTTCAGCAAGTTTCCACCCAGTTTGCTTGTATTCAACAGAACGACCCCGTTTCTTGAACTTGGGATAACCTTTTTTCCCTGGCTTGTTCTCTCTACAGTTTTTGTAAAACGAGAAATCCCGTTCCAAGCTTTGTCGGCAGATGATTGTCGGGCTTGGGAGTTTAATTTACCTGCCCAATCATATTCTTTGGATAGTGTTGCACAGAGTTTCTGGAGGTCATTTTTGCTTACTCCACGATTATCCATCCAGTATCTCAAAGCTTTATTGCGAACAAAATTGGCAGTACGAATCGCTTCTTCTAGCAATTCGTACTGCCAATCTTTTCCTTTCAATTTTGCTTCTAATACCAGCATGGTTGTTTGTGAGTGGTTGCTATTATCTTATCATCTTTCTTTTTTAACTCAATTGGCGTAACTCCCACGCTGTAATTGTACTCAATTGGGCGTTGGGATATAAGCCAAGCAAGGTCTATGAAATAATCAAAAATTTCCTGATTTCTCACAAAAAGATCGTAAGATATAAGTGGTTGCGACCCACCCACTCGGCTGCAAACAACAGGTCACAGTAGCAGTAGTATGCTTGACCTTGGATAACTGCCAGAGAAAGGGGGAAAAGACAGACCGCTGGTTATTGGGATACCTCAAACATGTGAAATACAATCCAAGTTTGTCATACGGAATAGTTTTTTGCCTTGGGAAACAGGGTTTCTGCGTGGGTTCCCTAGGAAGGGATAAAGGCTGCAAAGCTTTCTTATGCTGTGTAAGACTTGGATCGTCTTGAGTGACGAATATTCAGCAATGGATATCCCCAACGCCCGCAACGGCAAATGAGACACGAAGCCTACACGCTCACCGCAAGGTTAGTGTTAGGTATTTCACTACATGGCATTGCGGCTTTCATCCGCATCCACTCATCCCGACCCCAGAAGGGGTGGGCTTTCATGGCGCAACGCCTGTAAACTCTCCAGTCTAAAAACAGCAGTCGAAAGCAAAAAAGGGGCGGGTTTTACCGGAAATATCGATCGATAATTGCCGGAACTATAAAAACCCCCCCTTTGCTTTACAGTTGCAACCTCGCGCGCCCAAATGCAACTACCAACCACACAATCTAGATAATTCCCGGGCCTTTGCCGCGGGTGTCTGCATCCATTGTCAGTTTTCCTTCCTCGCCTTTTTTATCTTTGACTTCTGCGAGAATTCGAGCGCGTTCTTGGGCTTCGGCTTCCTCTTTTTCTCTCAAATCGCCCGGTTCGTTGATGTACATTTCCGGTTCGATCGCGTAATTGTTAACCAGACCTTCTTTGTCTACTGTATAACCATCTGTAGTGTGAATGCTTTCGTCATCAGTTTGGTCATCAGTTTTTGCACTTTTCTGCTTCGCTTCGGTGGTTGGGTGCATGAAGTTGGCGCCTTCGCGTTCTTGCCGCGCTGCTGTCTCCGCAGGAGTAATGCCCCTGTCGTAGTGGGGGGCTTCCATATTAGCTTCGATTTGTTCGTCTGCCGGTGTTGATTTGCTAATTTCTTTTTCGGGCGGTATTGGTTGGCGATTAGTCATGATTTTTTCCTGAGTTATCTTTACAAAAAGATGTTTGGCTTATGTTTAAATATTAAGTCTAAGCTAGCTCATTCACAAACTATCTTTGGTTATAGTTTTCTAGAACTTGCTGTTATAGCAGATGTTGAAGCAAGAAGGTAGAAGGAAGAAGGTTTTATTTATCTAGGAGAGAAGGAAGAAGCAATCTTCCGCAAGGGTTTCAGCAATTAAGAACGTCCTAACCGTGAGGGCGGTTACTATATGAAAAATACATTTATTGAGTCTTCCTCAAGACTGATAAAATTCTTTCTTCATTAAAGAGTTCACAGTCGGCGAGGATTTGACATCTATCTAAAGGTAGGTAATTGGTAATTGGAAATTGAGAATTGGCAATTGGGAGAATCACTAATGATATCAATTCCGGTTGCACCGGAATTATTGTTGACTGTTGACTGTTGACTGTTGAAGGAGGGGTCGAAAAACTGACGGGGTAGTTGAGTATTGACTGTTGATTGGATTTGACGCCCGACGATGCTAGGGGAGTTGATATGACTAATCACTAATGACTAATGACTAATCACTAATGACTAATCACTAATCACTTCTTTTATGCTTCTTTATAGAAGCGGATGATTTCGCGGACGTGGTTGAGAAATTGTCCGTCCTCAGTGAGATGGGCGATCGCACTTTCTGCATCTCTTGCGAGTTTAGTGTGTTCTGCCTGATTTGTCGATCGCAAAGATTGTAGAGATGCGGCTAAATTAGTTAATTCTATTTTGGTGGCCCGTTGCTCCCGCTCTTGGACAGCAGCCCAAGAATTCGGAGCGTCTGAATTTAATTGAGCGGTCAAATTTCTAACGGTAGATTCTAACTCTGCAAAGCGGCTGCGGAGTTCGACAATATCTTCGCGGGGGTGCAAAAATTGGCGGCGGATAGTTGTCAGCCGCTGGGCTAAATACTGATAACCTCGGATAGCTGGACGCAGTACAGTTAACAGCAGTGCAGCAGCGGAACTGAGATAGCCAACAGCACTAATTCCGGTGGCGGCTAGGGCGTAAAGTGTGATCGCGCTAAACAGGTGAAGTGCGATCGCCACAAAGAGCGATCGGCTCGCTAATATAGTAACGTATTTGAGTTGTTCCTGATCGACAGCAATGTTTTTTTTAGTAGATTCTGCTGCTTGCGCTAAAACTTCTTTAGCTTCAAAATGGATATTCCAGGGAACTGTAACTATCAGCAACAGCCATTCAAAAATAGCAATGGCAATTACCCAATCAATAAAACTGCCGGCCGAGACGTGCAGCCATTGCAGAATGGCAAAAACTAGCAGCAAAAATATGCCTGTGCCCGCACCGAAACCTGCAAAAGTGTAATACATAGCGATTGCCTTGGTGGAATGTTGTTTTGATTGTGGGTAGGTTGTTTAGGTATGGAGGAATAAGCTGTGACAGTTAAGTAATTGTCCTATTGCTCCCGGTTCATTAGTTATGAGTATTAGCGCGGGGCAAGGGTTGATAGAAACCTGCTTTTTTCCCACAAATACTTGCTCTACCTCAATCGTGGAATGTTGTTTTAATTATGGGTAGGTTGTTTAGATGTGGAGGAATAAGCTGTGACAGTTAAGTAATCGTCCTTTTAAACCCTGTTTATTAGTGATTAGTAATACTCCGGGACACCAGGGTTTCCAGAGCCCTGGTTTGTTTCTGGAAAATACACCGGCTTTAACCCATCAATAAGAGCTAAATGAAACGGTTTGTTTTTTGGGAGTGCGTAAGTCCTCAATAATTAGTCATTGGGGATTAAGTAGAGCCACACGAAAAAAGTTTACAATGTAAGAAAACAGAGATCTTGCACCATTCTCAATAAGCTTTTCATGAACAGGCAAGATGCCTGTAACACAAGAAAATTCACTCTTTGTGGAACAGGCCGGAAAGCCTGTTCTTGAGAATGGCGCAAGATGTGAGAAAATCTAAACGAATCACAACCTCTGCGATTGCTTCATTTCACTCGCTTTTGACTACTTAGGTTTTTCGCAATTCATCAACTTAGCGATGGGGATGAAGTCACTTTCTCCCCAACTCATACAATTTGAGATTTGAGATTTGAGATTTGAGATGGGGAATGGCTGATTATGTATGGGTTTGCAGCTTGTCTACAGTTGCATTCATCTTTTGAACTGGTATCACTCACGGCGTTACGCATGGCGACGAACTCAGCAATCTCAAAACGCTCCCCTCGATCAATTTTTATTTTCCAGAGCTGCTAAATCACCTGTGACTGAGATAAACTGATTTGGAAGTAGATCGGGCGTTTTGCAAGTTGCCTCTCTGTAACCGAGACACTGCTACTGCAACCTGTCATCAGCCACAGCAAAATAGGTGCCAAAATTAACTCTACAGTCTCCAATTTCCATTAACGGCGCGTCTACCATCTAAAATCAAAAGTCAGCAGCAAGGACAAACCGATGGCGAACTCAACTCTTGGCCTAGAAAATCAACTTTACGATTATCTGTTATCTATTTCTCTGCGGGAACCCGATATTCTCGCTTCACTACGGGAAGAAACTGCTAAGCATCCTATGGTCCAGATGCAGATAGCTCCCGAACAAGGTCAGTTTATGGAGTTGCTGGTGCAGCTTATGGGAGCGAAAAAAACCATAGAAATAGGGGTTTTTACTGGTTATAGCTCGCTGTGCGTAGCTTTAGCGCTGCCTCCTAACGGTCAAATTATTGCTTGCGATGTCAGCGAGGAATATACTGCGATCGCGCGACGCTATTGGGAAGCTGCGGGTGTCGCAAACAAGATTTCTTTGCAGTTGGGCCCCGCAATAAATACTCTCGACAAACTAATAGCCGAGGGACAAGCAGGAACCTTTGATTTTGCCTTCATCGACGCCGATAAAGAAAATTATGAGGCTTATTTTGAGCGATCGCTGCAACTTGTACGCAATGGCGGTTTAATTGTAATTGACAATGTTCTGTGGTCAGGACGAGTTGCTGACCCTCAAGTACAAGACACAAGTACCACTGCCCTTCGTAGTTTCAACGACAAATTGCGTAAGGATCCCAGAGTTACTCTCAGTGTGGTCCCCATTGGTGACGGGCTGACTTTGGCATTGAAACGTCGCTGGGCTACTCTGATGGAACCTGAACAGCATAATTAAAGAGTTGTTTGCGGTTTGCGGTTCATTTTTAAATTGCCACAAACTGCTAATTATTCAATAATATACAAGTCAGTTTTATATATAGAGTAAGGTGCGCGTGGCGCACCCTAAAAACTCAAAAGTATAGAGTAAGGTGCGGATGGCGCACCCTATATAATGATGTATTTTTTAGTTAATCAGAGGCGCAAATGCTGGGTTCAAATTTGCAGGTAAAATTACCGATTCACGAAACTTTTCAGTGTACTGTTCAAGGCGAAGGTTACTGGACGGGGACTTTAGTTGATTTTATCAGATTGGCCGGTTGCCCTGTGCGCTGTCCTTGGTGCGACACGGGTTACGCAAATGGGGGCAAAGGTTTGCCGTCTGTGCCCGAGTCGATCGCACAATTGCTCGCTCAATTGGAGTCTCCGAGGGTGGTCATTACTGGCGGCGAACCTTTCATTCACCGGGATTTGCCGGAGTTAGTTGAAGCTTTGTTACAAGCTGACAAGCAGGTGAGTATTGAAACTTCGGGCGCTTGCTGGCAGGATGTTTCTCCCCAGGCTTGGATTACGCTTTCTCCTAAGGAACACGTTAATCCTAAATATCCGGTGCAAGAGCGTTTCTGGACTAGAGCTAATGAAATTAAGTTGGTGGTTAGTACTGGCGAAGAAGTTGAATTTTACTACAATCATTTGAAAAAAAATGTTAAAAGTCAGGTTTTTTTGCAACCGGAATGGAACTCGAAAGAATCAGCAATTCCGATTATATTAAAAGTCCTAAAAAAGAATCCTACTTACAGGTTATCTTTGCAAACTCACAAGTTTATTGGTGTGCAATAATTTGCTTATTTTGACACAGATAGCAGCCGAGGGGCGGAGCGAAGCAAAGAAAGTACATCGCCCTACTATTCGTATAAGTATGTGCTAAAATTAAAGCAGTAATTTATTGTATTATGAAAGTTAGGCAAGCAGCTACTGAAAATCAAAGGGGAAAAGTTATCACAACCCTAGTAATTACGAATCGGATCGATGAAGCTAAAGCAGAAGATGGTCTGATCCCAATGGAGCAAGTGAGGTCTGTTACTCTAGAAAATGTTTTGGTGGATACGGGGGCGACTACTTTGTGTTTGCCTAAAGATGTCATCGCCAGACTGGGTTTGAAAATCCTCAAGCAAGTTGTTGTGGAAACAGCCACGGGTATTAGTGAGGCGAGGATTTTTCGGGATGCTTCGATTTCTCTGTGCGGGCGCGAAGGGACTTTTGAGTGTTTGGAATTGCCAGAGGGGAAAACGCCACTTTTAGGCGTGATTCCGATGGAAGCGCTGGGAATTGAAGTGGATTTGAAGCATCAAAGTTTGAAGGTTTGGCCCGACGGGCCGACGGAAACTTATTTGACAATTCTTTGATATTCTTGAGTTTGGATGCCAGCAATTCGATCGGCAGCGCTAAGATGGTTAAGCACTGTTTTGCACTACTCTCATGTCCCAACGCGCCGAAACCTCAAACAGCCAGCCAAGTGCATCCCGCAACGGGCATAATGTGACGAATGCTCACTCTAACAACCAAAATACGATTCGGGTTCGCGGTGCCAGACAGCACAACCTGAAAAATATTGATCTGGAACTGCCGCGCGATCAACTGATCGTTTTTACTGGCGTCTCGGGTTCTGGTAAGTCTTCCCTCGCTTTCGATACAATTTTTGCTGAGGGACAGCGCCGCTACGTCGAGTCTCTCAGCGCTTACGCGCGCCAGTTTTTGGGACAGTTGGACAAACCGGATGTAGACGCGATTGAAGGCTTGAGTCCGGCTATTTCGATCGACCAAAAGTCAACTTCTCACAACCCGCGATCGACTGTTGGCACTGTTACAGAAATTTACGATTATCTCAGATTGCTCTACGGCAGAGCCGGCGAACCGCACTGTCCGATTTGCGATCGCTGCATTGCGCCCCAGACAATTGATGAAATGTGCGATCGAGTCATGGCACTTCCAGACGGCACTCGCTTTCACCTTCTGGCACCAGTTGTGCGCGGAAAAAAAGGCACTCACCGCAAATTATTGTCGAGTTTAGCTGCGGAAGGATTTATTCGCGTCAAAGTTAACGGAGAAATTTTAGAACTTTCGGAAAATATCGAATTAGATAAAAATCTAACGCACAATATCGAGATAGTTGTCGATCGGTTAATTAAAAAACCCGGTTTAGAAGAACGTTTAGTTGATTCTATCGCAACTTGTTTGCGCCATTCAGAGGGAATTGCGATAATTGAAGAGTTACCGAGTGATGAAAATTCCCAACCACAGGGGCCGATCGTATTTTCCGAAAACTTTGCTTGTCCCGAACACGGCGCGGTAATGGAGGAACTTTCACCCAGGTTATTTTCTTTTAATTCGCCCTATGGCGCGTGCCAGAACTGCCACGGTTTGGGGAGTTTGCGGACTTTTGCGCCGGAGTTGGTAGTTCCCGACGAGAAAGCGCCTCTTTATTGTGCGATCGCGCCTTGGTCTGACAAAGACAATTCTTATTATCTTTCTTTGCTTTTCAGTATTGCTGATACTTGCGGGTTTGATATCGACACTCCTTGGTATCGATTAAGGCCCGAACACCAGCGCGTAATTTTGTACGGCCATGAGTCCAAGCGCACCACAGAAAGTAAAAAGCGCGACGGCAGCACTGATTTGAGGAAAGATTTTAATGGCGTGATTGCCATGTTGCAGCGCCAGTACGACGATACTGGTTCTGATTTGATCAAGCAAAAGTTGGAACAATATCGGGTCGATCGCTCTTGCGAGGTTTGTCACGGCAAGCGCTTGAAAACCGAGGCGCTTTCGGTGCGGTTGGGACAGTACGGAATTGTGGATTTAACCAGTATTTCGATTCGCGAATGCCGCGAACGAGTAAATAATTTGGGATTGAGCGATCGGCAATTCCAAATATCCGACTTAGCCCTGAGAGAAATCAAAGCAAGGCTGCAATTTTTGCTTGATGTCGGGTTAGATTACCTGACCTTAGACCGCGCAGCAATGACGCTTTCTGGCGGAGAAGCCCAGCGAATTCGGCTAGCGACTCAAATCGGTTCGGGTTTGACGGGGGTACTCTACGTTTTGGACGAACCCAGCATCGGACTGCACCAAAGAGACAACTTTCGCCTGCTGCAAACCTTAACAAAATTGCGCGATTTAGGCAATACTTTGATTGTCGTAGAACACGATGAAGAAACCATGCGGGCGGCCGACCACATTGTCGATATCGGGCCCGGCGCCGGCGTTCACGGTGGCAAAATTATATCGCAAGGAAGTTTAGCAGACTTGCTGGCGGCCGAGGAATCTTTGACCGGGGCTTATTTGTCGGGAAAGCGAGTAATTGAAACCCCTAATGAAAGGAGAAAAGGCAACGGCAAAGCTCTCTCAATCATAAATGCGACGCGCAACAATTTAAAAAATATTGATGTCGAAATTCCCCTGGGAAAACTCGTTTGCGTGACAGGCGTTTCCGGTTCGGGAAAATCAACCTTAATCAATGAATTGCTGTACCCGTCGCTGCAACACTATCTCACCAAAAAAGTTCCTTTACCGCCCGATATGGGCGCCCTCAAAACGAAGGGGGAACGCTCTTTAGAGGATGTGGTTGATAAGGTAATTGTCATCGATCAATCTCCCATCGGCCGCACTCCGCGTTCTAATCCCGCTACTTACACGGGAGTCTTTGATGTGATTCGCGATTTGTTTGCCGAAAGCATTGAAGCGAAGGCCAGAGGTTACAAAGCGGGGCAGTTTTCTTTTAACGTCAAAGGGGGAAGGTGCGAAGCTTGCGGCGGCCAAGGGGTGAACGTGATTTCGATGAATTTTCTGCCGGATGTTTACGTGCAGTGCGAGGTTTGCAAGGGTGCACGGTACAACCGGGAAACGCTGCAAGTGAAGTACAAAGGCAAGTCGATTTCTGATGTTTTGAACATGACTGTAGAGGAATCTTTGGAGATGTTTAAAAATATTCCCAGGGCGGGCGCCAGACTGCAAACTTTGGTTGATGTTGGTTTGGGTTACATTCAGTTGGGACAGCCGGCGCCGACGCTTTCTGGGGGCGAAGCGCAGCGGGTAAAATTGGCAACGGAACTGTCGCGCCGCGCTACTGGGAAGACGCTTTATTTGATCGATGAACCGACGACTGGTTTGTCGTTTTATGATGTTCACCATTTGTTAAATGTGCTGCAAAGATTGGTGGATAAGGGGAATTCAATTTTGGTAATCGAACACAATTTAGATGTGATTCGGTGCTGCGATTGGGCGATCGATTTGGGGCCTGAAGGGGGAGATAAGGGCGGCGAAATTATTGTAGCGGGGACGCCGGAGGATGTGGCGGCAAATCAGAGGTCTTATACTGGGAAGTATTTGCAAGCGGTTTTGCAGCAGCATCCTTTGGGGGAGGCTGTAGCTGTTAGTTAATACTAACAGGAATTACGCAATTCTCATAATTAGTAAGGTACGTCAGATATTTAAACCTTAAATAATCGTTTAAGAAACTTACCTGACGCACCCTACAATTAAAATACGTCGTATAATTGATAGAATATAGGTGCGAATCCTTCGCCCCTCCGGATATATTTATAAAATTGGGATAATCGTTCATGAGTCGGAAATACTTTTCTAATCGTAAAAATCCTGATGCGAGTCGCCTCGATCTACCCATGCTCGTTAAACTTTTCAAAACTGTTTATCTTGATTTTCTAAAGAACGATTATTTTTATGAAAACTCTGGAGATGTCCCAGGCAAGCTAGGTTCTGATATAGAAGCACAAATGTTTATCGCCCTCAAGAAACCTGACTTATGGCCAATTTAGGAAAAATGTAATAATTATTCAGAGGATGACTTGTTTGATGTCATCGAGTTTCTTTACGATCGTGTTTCTGAGCCGATTCATCGATACGATGAATGGAGTAATCATGGAGATTCTTATGACACCTTCGATAGGGAGACTGGTAAGCAAGAATTTAGAGATAGGATTAATCAGCTCTTGTGTGACTATAGAGAGGGATATGAACTTTCCGAAAAGGGTGAAATTCTAGAATCTCCAGAGCAAGGATTGGAGGACTTAGTTCTTGAAAACTTGCCTCCTTACGATCTTGAAAATGTTGAGCAGCGAGTTGAATCCGCAATTCTTAAATTTAGACGTTCTCGCTCATCTCTAGATGAAAAGCGTGATGCAGTTCGAGACTTAGCTGATGTTCTTGAGTGGCTGAAGGAGCAAATTAATAAAGAAGTAAAATTAAACGGAACCGAGAAGGGTTTATATAATAAAGGGACTAAGTTATTTGATATAGTTAATAACTATGGAATACGACACCACAATAAACAGCAACAGCAGGATTATGACAAAGCCATTTGGTATAATTGGATGTTCTATTACTCTCTGGCAACGATACACGCTTGGGTAAAGCTAATTAAAAAGGCTAAAAACCAGTCACCCTAAGCGCTAGGGGTAACACTTTATGGCAGCGGACGAGCAAAAACCACTGGTAATGAATTCGAGGTTATTTGTCGCCGCTGCATTTTACGGCTGATTGTCTCAATCCGTTATGACATCGGAAGCTGAATCAAGAGTTAGGGATTCCGGCTGAGATTCTCATCCAGCCCTATGAGTCGCTACAAACCCCCGCTTAACAATAGAACACCATTCCAACAACAGCACAGTAAACTGAGAGCAACCCCTTTAACCCCAATTAACATATGCCACGCTGGTTTAATAGCTGGTAAAAGTATAGTCATTTATAGACATGGGAGGCTTCAAATCCCTCCCCCTTCACTTTTACTTTGAGCGGATTGACCCGCCTTGGCTGAACTACGCAGCTCCCTATCCCATTGCTGAACGCATTTGGGATTGCTTTTCTGAGGATGTTGTACGCGGCATTCACATCGGAATTAATTAATTTATCGGCTGATGTTTTGTACAAACCTCTCTTGATTCGCTTGCCACTAAATGCGACATCATTAGTGCCAGCCTTCCCATAAACAGGGATTGGGTCTAAAGCTAGAAAATTAAAGTCGGCGACCCTCTCACGAGAGCCGCCGCTCTCCAAAACCGTGCGTGAAAATTTCTCTTCACACGGCTCCTCAATGACTCGGTGATTGTCACTCA
>Ga0247770_1000793_pt1 | contig 29171 bp, 26 predicted proteins | sample UWRJL136409B6_FD_179943 | JGI IMG/M metagenome (GOLD analysis project Ga0247770, IMG submission 179943) | Plant litter microbial communities from Arlington Agricultural Research Station in Wisconsin, United States - UWRJ-L136-409B-6 | ecosystem: Environmental > Terrestrial > Plant litter >... | reverse complement strand
ATAAGCGCCCAAAGTAAACAGAGCAAGAGCTAAGTGCTGCAATTACATGGGTACAAAGTGCGCCCAAACGCGCGTTGATCCCAGGGATGACCTGAGATCAGCGCGAGTTCGGGCTGCGGAACTTCCGTCTAGCATGCGAAAAGCGAGGCTTGGGCGCGGCAGCGGCGAGATTGCCGCGGCCGCAACAGCCGCGACTCGAGCGGGATTCCATGGAGTCGCGATCGGCCCAGGCCCCTTCGCCGCATCGGCGGTTCCGAGGGCGGGCTTTCTCGTCGCTGCCGCGCCCGGGCCTCTCTCTGGCAGAGTAGATTCCACGGGTCTGCGGACGGTGGCGCGGCGGCAACGTCCGCTCGGCCGGCCCTCTGAATGACGGCTTAACGGCAACAAGAACGGGGCGATCGATCGTGATCCGCCCCGTTTCCTGCTGATCCAGATCCTCATCCCCAATCAATCGAGCGGCGTCGGCTCCGGCCGGAGGTGCTGCACCTCGATCGGCAGCCGTTCCGCGAGCGCTTCGGCGACGAGGGTGCGGTGGCAGTGGGCGGGGTCGGCTTCGAAGCAGAGGAGGCAGACGCGGCGGCCTCCGCGGACGATCTCCACCAGCGACTCCAGGTCGTCCTGCGCCACGGAGGTCTCCATGTGCTCGCGGAAGATGGCGTGCATCTCCGCGTGGCGGCCGGAGCGCGCGGCGGCGCGTCCGTCCGCGGGCGTGCCGAGCCCGCGCAGGTGCAGGTAGTCGATCCCGATCGACCGCACGTTCTCCCCCAGCTTCGTCTTGGAGAACCCCGGCCGCCGCGAGCTGGCCACGGCGCGCACGTCCACCAGCAGCTCCACGCCGCCCGCGCGGAGCGCCTCCAGGAAGGCATCCATCGTGGTGCCCTCGTAGCCGATGGTGGCGACGGTCGTCATGCGCGGTCGATCCTCGGTCGGAATGAATGGAAGGTGCGGGCAAGGGAAGATGACAGGCGGACGGTCCGGACGAAAGGATGTCACGAACGACAGCGCCGCCGCGTTGTGCGGACGAGTCTCTCCTCCGGGATCGTTCCGTGGCCACGGTCCCCGCCACCACCTCGCCGCGCGATGCCGATCCTCCGCTTTCTCCTTCTCGCCGCCGTGCTGCTCGGCCCGCCGTCCGCCGCGCGGGCGCAGTCGCCTCCGGGCCTGGGCACGCTGACCGGGACCACCCACGACAGCGCGACGGGAGCCCCGATCCCCGGGGTCCTGATCGTGGGCGCGGAAACCTTCACCCTCTCCGACTCGGGCGGCCGATACACCGTTCGCGCCACGCCGGGCGTCCACCCGCTCCGGATCTTCTGCCCCTCCGCCACCCTCTTCTCTCCGCAGCTGATCCTTCGGCGCACCACGGAGATCCGCGCCGATTCGGTCACGCGGCTCGAGCTCCGGATCGACAGGCGCGCCTGCACCGAGCCGCCGCCCGACCCCGTGGACGCGAAGTTCGAGGGCCACTTCGTCGTCGAGTTCGAGCACGCGGAATTCGTCCCCTGTCCCGGCGCGGTCCGGCCCTTGTGGAGCCCCGACCACAAGAAGCCGCTGGCGTGGCTCCATTTCCTGGATGCCGCGCTGAAGACGGGTCCGAAGCCCTGGCCCGCGACGGACACGGGGAAGCCGGGCGGGCGGCGCTTCGGGCGTTTCCGGGGGCGCTTCGTGGGCCCCGGCACGTACGGACACATGGGGATGGCGAGCTACCTTCTCACGGTCGAGGAGATCCTGGACGTGCGGACTCCGGGCCCGGGAGACTGCGGCTGAGGGCGATCAGCGGTCCATGATCGGGAGATACTCGCGCCAGGGGCCCACCTCCTCGCGGTACTGCTTCGCCATCACGCGGGCGATCTGCGCGACGTGCCCCAGGTCGTGGGCCACCCACGTCGACAGCAGTTGGCGCAGCGTGACCGCGCCGAACGCGGGATGCTCGCCCGTGAGGGCTAGCTGGTCGTCCGTCAGCCTCCATCCGGCGAGGGTGGCCAGGTTCTCGGCCCGGAGCCGCGCGAGCTCGTCGAGCAGGTCGTCGAGCGACTTCCCCTGGCTCTCGTGGAACTGGGCGAAGCGGTCGTACGGCGCGAACCGGCGATCGGGGCCCTGCGCCAGGATGATCTTCGCGCGCGTGATCCAGTCGGCGCGCTCGCCGTGGACCAGGTGGCCCACGATGTCGTACGGGCTCCACGTCTCCGGCCCCTCCGTCGCGTCGATCCAAGCGACCGGGAGCCCGGCGAGCATCGCGCGAAGGGTGTGCGGCGTGCGCTCCAGGATGGCGATGCCGCTGGACAGATCGAAGTCCATCATCCTTCTCCGAATGACGAGTTCCCGGCCGACGCTCAGCCCCAGCGCGTGAAGATGGACGTCGTGTTGTGGCCGCCGAAGCCGAAGGCGTTGTTGAGCGCCACGTCCACGGTGCGGGGCACGGGCGCGTTCAGCGCGTACGGCAGGTCGCAGTCGGGGTCCGGCGTGGTGAAGTTGATGGTCGGTGGGACCACGCCGTCGCGGATGGAGAGGACGCAGGCGATGGCCTCCACCGCGCCGGCGGCGCCCAGCAGGTGCCCCGTCATCGACTTGGTCGACGTCGGCGTCAGCCGGTCCGCGTGCGCGCCGAAGACGGTGCGGATCGCCCGGCTCTCCGCCGCGTCGCCCAGCGGGGTGGACGTCCCGTGCATGTTGATCGTATCGACCTCCTCCCGCGCGATCCCCGCCGCCGCGAGCGCGCGCTCCATCGCCAGCCGCGCGCCCAGCCCCTCCGGGTGCGGCGCCGTCATGTGGTACGCATCCGCCGACGTGCCGACGGCGCGAAGCTCCGCGTAGATCCGCGCGCCGCGCCGCTCCGCGTGCTCCGCCGACTCCAGCACCAGCGCCCCCGCGCCCTCGCCCATCACGAACCCGTCGCGCGACGCGTCGAACGGCCGCGACGCCGTCTCCGGCGAGTCGTTGCGCGTGCTCATCGCCCGCATTGCCGCGAACCCGCCCAGCCCCAGCTCGCACACCGCCGCCTCGCTCCCGCCGCAGACGACCACGTCCGCGTCGCCGCGCCGGATGGCCTCCATCCCGTCCGCCAGGTTGTGGTTTCCCGTGGCGCACGCGGAGACCACGCAGTGGTTCGGCCCGCGGAAGCCGTGGCGGATGGAGATGACGCCGGCCGCGATGTCCGTGATCATCATCGGCACGAAGAAGGGCGAGAGCTTGCGCGGGCCGCCCTGCAGGTACGCCCGCGTCTGCTCCTGGAAGGTCTGCAGCCCGCCCTGTCCGCTCCCGAAGATCACCCCCACGCGGTCCTTCGCGGCGGAATCGAGCGCGTCGCCGTCCAGCCCGGCGTCGCGAAGCGCCTCGTCCGTGGCGGCGACGGCGTACTGGGCGAAGGGGTCCAGGCGGTTGGCCAGCTTGCGGTCCATGTGGTCCGTGGCGTCCCACCCCTTCAGCTCGCAGGCGAAGGTGGTGGAGAAGGGAGATGCGTCGAAGGAGCGGATGGTCGCCGCGCCGCTCACGCCGGCCAGCATCGCCTCCCACGTCGCCGGCGCCGTGAGCCCCAGCGGCGTCACCGCGCCGATCCCCGTCACCACGACGCGCCGCGCGCCGCTCACCCGCGCGGCTCCGGCCGCAGGATCATGCAGGTGCTGGTGGCGTGCGCCAGCAGCTTCCCCCGGGAATCCATCATCCGCGCCTCCGCCAGCGCCGTGGTGCGCCCCAGGTGGATCACCGATCCCTCGCAGCGCACCGGGCCGGTGTCCATGGTGATGGCCCGCAGCAGGTTGATCTTCATCTCCAGCGTCGTGTACCCCTCGCCCGCCGGGAGGCGCGTGTGCACGGCGCACCCCATGGCGCTGTCCATCAGCGTGGCCGCCACCCCGCCGTGCACCATCCCGATGGGGTTGTAGTGGTACTCGGCCGGCTCCACGCCGAACACCACGCGCCCCTCCTCCAGCTCCGCCAGCGTGAATCCCAGCGCCTGCGCGATGGGCGGCGGCGGAAACTCGCCCGCCATCATGGCGCGCAGGTACTCCATCCCCGTCATCGTCCGCGCGGCATGGGCCCCGCGCAGGGGATCGTCCCAGGTGAAGGTGCGCGTGCGCTCCGCGGGTGCCTCGACGCGATCGGTCATCGGTCTGATCCTCGTCCTTGGAAGATGAACGGCCGGGACGAACGGAAGATGGAGATGCGGATCGATCCTCCTCCGCCGATCTCCACTCCCGCGCCCGGCCGGTGGTCCGTCAATCGCCCGCCGCCGCCCACGCGGACTCGATGGTCATCAATCCCCCGCCGTCGCCAGCGCGGGGACGATCGGCCGCCCGGCCGGCCGCGCGCCGACGCGGAGCGAGAGGAGGGCCGCCAGGGCGCACGACGCGCCGGCGGTCCAGAAGGCAACCTGGTAGTCGCCCGTCCAGGTGCGCGTGAGCCCCGCGCCCAGCGCCGCCACCCCCGCCCCCAGCTGGTGCGCCGCCACGATCCACCCGAACATCATCCCCGTCCGCGCCGCCCCGAACGCGTCCTGGGTCAGGCGCACCGTGGGCGGCACCGTGGCGATCCAGTCCAGCCCGTAGAAGAGCGCGAACGCCCACCGCGCCGCCGGCGGCCCCGCCAGCGCCGCGGGAAGGAAGACCAGCGAGATCCCGCGCAGCCCATAGTACCACGCCAGCAGCCGCCGCGCGTCCCACCGGTCCGTCAGCCACCCGGACGCCGTGGTGCCGACCAGGTCGAAGATCCCCATCGCCGCCAGCAGCCCCGCCGCCGCCACCTGCGGGATCCCGTGGTCGTGCGCCGCCGGCACCAGGTGCGTCCCGATCAGCCCGCTGGTGCTGGCGCCGCAGATGAAGAACGTCGCCGCCAGCAGGAGGAAGTCGCGCGAGCGCACCCCGTCGCGGAGCGCCTGGATCGCCACCAGCGCCGGATTGGCCCTGGAGACGGGAGAGGGCGATTCGTCGCCCGCGCCGCCGTAGGGGAGGAGGCCCAGCTCCGCCGGCCGGTCGCGCATCAGGAAGAAGACGAGCGGCACCACCGCCGCCGCCACGCCCGCCACCAGGAGGACGGCGGATCGCCATCCGCCGCGCTCGATGATGGTTGCCAGGAGCGGAAGGAAGGCGAGCTGCCCCGTGGCCGTGCTCGCCGTCAGCACCCCCATCACCAGCCCGCGGCGCTCGGTGAACCAGCGCGAGACCACCGTGGCGCCCAGCACCAGCGCCGTCATCCCCGTCCCGCCGCCCACCACCACGCCCCAGAGCAGCACCATCTGCCACGGCCGCGTCATGAACGACGTGCCCACCACGCCCGCCGCCGTGATCCCCAGGGAGATGAGCATCGTCCGCCGCACGCCCAGGCGGTCCATCAGCGCCGCCGCGAACGGGCCCATGAGCCCGTAGAGCACCAGGTTGACGGAGATGGCCAGCGAGAGCGTCGCCCGGCTCCACCCGAAGTGCTCCTCCAGCGGCACGATCAGCACCCCCGGCGCCGACCGCACCCCCGCCGCCGCCAGCAGCGTGACGAACGTCACCGCCGCCACCACCCACGCGTAATGCACCCGCCCACCCGGCCGTCCCACCGTCGTTTCCACGAATCCCTCCTCCTGACGACCTGATGATGGGCCACGCGAACCCCTCGCCCGCGATCCTTCCCCCACAACCACCCGCCCGAAGCCTCGCCGCGCCTCACCTTTTGTCTCACCGATGTTTGGCGAGGCTTCCCGTCGTTCTAGCGGGTGTGTACACGCACCCGCGCGGGGGCGGCGGCGTCTGCACCGCCATTCGATGTCTCGCGCATCATCCCCCCCGGCGCGGGGACGGCCGACCGCACGGAACCGCTCGTCCGCGCCGTCGATCGCTGGCGCACGACCGACGACGCGAGCCGACCATCGCGCGCATCCACGACCGATTGAGTGCGAACCTCGATCGTGGCGGGCCTCGGCGTTCTCTTCGCTACCGCGTCCCGGCCTCGCTGCGTCCCTGGCTAGATCCTACGGCCCTGCCGTCACTTGCGATCGGCTGGCATGGTGCGGCCGGGCCTCAGGATGACTGCTGAACGGCAACGGATCCGCTGATCTACATCGATCGGGGGATCACACCCGCTCGATGATGGTCGCGACGCCCTGGCCGCCGGCGATGCAGAGCGTCACCAGCGCCGTCGCCAGGCCGCGCCGCTCCAGCTCGTCCAGCGCCGTCCCCAGCAGCATCGCCCCCGTGGCCCCCAGCGGGTGCCCCAGGGCGATCGCCCCGCCGTTGACGTTCACGCGCTCGGGATCGATCCCCAGCGAGCGGATGGTCTGCAGCGGCACGGTGGCGAACGCCTCGTTGATCTCCCACAGGTCGATGTCGCCCACCTCCATCCCCGCCTTGCGCAGCGCCTTGCGCGCCGTCTCCGCCGGGGCGGTGAGCATGATCAGCGGCTCCTCGCCGTGCGTGGCCACCGAGCGGACGCGGGCGCGCGCCTTCAATCCCGAGCGCCTGACGTACCCGTCCGACGCCAGGAGCACCGCCGCCGCCCCGTCCACGATCCCGCTGGAGTTGCCCGCCGTGTGCAGGTGCCGGATCTCCCCCGCCCTGGGGTAGATGCGGAGCGCCATCTCGTCCAGCGACTCGCCGTTAGGCCCCACCGGCTTCTTCCCCAGCTCCACGAACGCCGGCGCCAGCTGAGACAGCGTCTCGGCCGTCGTCTCGGGCCGCAGGTACTCGTCCTTCTCCAGCGCCACCTGGCCGGTCGCGGGATCGACCACGGGGAAGAGCGAGCGCGAGAAGCGGCCCTCGCGCTGCGCCTCGGCCGCCTTCCGCTGCGAATCCGCCGCGAACCGGTCCAGCTCCTCGCGCGTGAACCCCTCCAGCGTGGCGATCAGGTCCGCGCTGATCCCCTGCGGCACCTGGAAGTGGCGCGCGGAGAGCAGCGGGTTGTGCCCGTCGCTCCCCGAGCCGTCCGACCCCATCGGCACCCGCGACATGCTCTCCACGCCGCCGCCGACGACCAGCTCCTGCGCGCCGCTCATCACCCCCATCGCCGCGAAGTTGACCGCCTGCAGCCCGCTCCCGCAGAAGCGGTTGAGCGAGACGCCGGAGACGTGCAGCGGCCACCCCGCCGCCAGCACCGCGTTGCGGGCGATGTTCCCGCCCTGCTCGCCCACCTGGCTCACCACGCCGACGACCACGTCCTCCACGTCGTCGCGCTCGATCCCCGTGCGCTCCGCCACCTGGTTGAGCGTCTGGGCCAGCAGCTCCTGCGGATGGATCTCCGTCAGCGAGCCCTTCCCCTTCTTGCCGCGCCCGCGGGGGGTGCGCACCGCGTCGATGATGTATGCCTCGGCCATCGGAAAATCCTCCGTCGCGAACCGTGGTTGGCACTCAATGAGACCGATCGGTCTCAAGACTACCGAAGTGGCCCGCGCCGCGCAATTGAACGCTCGTTCGGACGATGAAAATCGCCCGGGATGACCTTCGTGGAGGTCGGCCGCCAACCGTTTGCTTGCCCGGCTCCCCTTTTCCGTCCATCATCTTCTCACCCGCCGCGCTCCCCCGATTGCGGCGCACCGCATCCCCCGAAAGCGGAGGGCTACGAGCGTGAAGAAGATCAGGCTGAGCGTGGACGAGCTGGACGTGGCGTCGTTCGAGGTCGCCGCGGCGCCCGTCGCCGGGGCGGGGACGGTCCACGGAAGGGGCGGCGGCCTGGCCGAGGCGGAGAAGACCCCCGGACGGCTGGGCACCTGCTTTCCCGGCATCTGCACCTGCGACGGGCTGGAGACCTGCGACCAGTCCGGCTGCTACGCATGCCCGGCCAGCGATCCCATCATCTGCCGCGCGGATGCGGTGGGCGAGGTGGCGGTGGGTTGACCGGGACGGCCGCTCGCCGCTACTGTTGAAGCGCTGGATCCATCCTCACAGGCAGACCGAAGATGCGACCGAACGTCCTGGCCACCACCGCGACCACCACTACCCGGCTCTCTCCGAGAGACGGCGGGTCTTCGCGCGTGCGGTAGCCATCAGGACGGCGGCACCCGGCGGAAGGCGGCCTCTCTCGCGAGAGGCCGCCTTTTTTCGTTCCCGCCGGCTCCGTTTTCATCCGTCCGGCGGGATCCTGATCGATGGAATCGGAATCCCACAATCGACGAACGGAGACGAACGATGATCACGGCGATGAAGATGCGGAGCCTCGAGGGCGCGGTGGCCGCGAGGCGGGGCGGGGCGATGATCGACCTCGCCCGCGTGGAGGGCGATGGGGACGCGGAGCCCGTGCGGCCGGGGGATGCGGATGCGCTCCCGCTCCTGCGCCATTCCGCCGCGCACCTGCTGGCGGCCGCCGTCCGCTCGTTGCGCCCGGAGGCCCGGATCGGCTTCGGGCCGGCGACGGAGGACGGCTTCTTCTACGATTTCGAGGTCGATCGCCCCTTTACGCCCGAGGACCTGGCGGAGATCGAGGCGCGGATGCGCGAGCTGGCCGAGGCCGACGACCCCTTCGAGCGCCGCGAGGTGTCGCCGGACGAGGCGCGGGCGCTGTTCGCGGACGATCCGCTGAAGCTGGAGCGGCTGGGGGAGATGCGCGAAGGCGAAGTGATCTCCGTCTACCGCAACGGCGGCTTCCTGGACCTCTGCCGTGGGCCGCACGTCCCCTCCACGGGGTGGATCCGCCACGCGCGCCTCCTGGGCTCCTCCTCCGCCCACTGGCGCGGCGACGAGCGGCGGCAGGCGCTGCAGCGCATCCACGGCACGGCGTACTTCTCCGCCGGCGAGCTGGAGGCGGACCGCCACCGGCGCGAGGAGGCCAGGAAGCGCGACCACCGCGTCCTGGGCCGCGCGCTCGACCTCTTCTCCACGGACCCGCGCGTCGGCTCCGGGCTGGTCCTCTGGCACCCGCGCGGCAGCGTGATCCGCGCGGAGATCGAGCGCTTCGAGCGCGAGCTGATCGCGCGCCACGGCTACGAGGGCGTCTACACGCCGCACGTGATGAGCGAGAAGCTCTTCGAGATCTCCGGCCACCTGGAGAACTTCGCCGATGACATGGTGGGCGCCGTGGAGGTGGACGGCCAGCCGTACCGCCTGAAGCCGATGAACTGCCCCGGCCACGCCTGCATCTACTCCAGCCGCGTGCGGAGCTACCGCGATCTCCCGCTGCGGCTGGCCGAGTTCGGCACGGTGTACCGCAACGAGCGGAGCGGCGCGCTGCACGGCCTTCTCCGCGCCCGCGGCTTCACGCAGGACGACGCCCACGTCTTCTGCACGCCCGACCAGGCGCCGGACGAGATCGCGCGGCTGCTGGAGCTGGTGGACGAGATGCTGGCCGCGTTCGGCTACCCGTACGAGGTAGAGCTCTCCACGCGCCCCGAAAAGGCCATCGGCGACCCGGAGGCGTGGGAGCGCGCGGAGGCCATGCTGGCGGAGGCGCTGCGGGCGAGGGGGAAGGCGTTCTCGGTCGACGAGGGTGGCGGCGCGTTCTACGGGCCCAAGCTGGACTTCAAGCTGATCGACGCCATCGGCCGGCGGTGGCAGGGGCCCACGGTGCAGCTGGACTTCAACCTCCCCGAGCGCTTCGCCCTGGAGTTCGTGGGCCCGGACAACCGCCCGCACCGGCCGGTGATGCTGCACCGCGTGCTGGTGGGGTCGATGGAGCGCTTCGTGGGCGGGCTGATCGAGCACTACGCCGGCGCGTTCCCCGTCTGGCTGGCCCCCGTGCAGGCCGTCGTCCTCCCCGTCTCGGATGCGCATTCCGAAGCGGCGGATTCCGTCCTCCGCGCCCTCCGCGAAGCCGGCCTCCGCGCCGAGCTGGACGCCTACGGCCAGACGCTCGGCTACCGCATCCGCGAGGCGGAGACGATGAAGGTCCCCTACGTCGCCGTCGTCGGCGCGCGCGAGGCGGAGCGCGGGACGGTCTCCGTGCGCCGCCGCGGGGCGGGGAAGAAGCAGGACGAGATGCCCCTCGCCGACTTCGTCGCCCTCGTCCGCCACGAGGCCGAGACGCGGGCGCTGTCGTGACCGATGGCACCCGAAACGAGCGACCGCCGGGATCATCTGCGTGATCCCGGCGGTCTTCGTTCAGGCGTACGCTTCTTCCAGCCGCTCGTAGAGCTCGGTGAAGACGGGGTTCGGCGAGGGCGGCCGGCCGCGGCGGAAGCGGGCGTATTCCGTCGCCTCCTCGGCCGTTCGGGCGGCGTCGATCCACGTCTCGCGCTCCTCGTCCGGCGCGGCGGCGGCCAGCAGGCGCAGCATCTCGATCTGGATCATCTCGTCGTTGGCCGCGCGCGCGCCCTTCAGCACCTCCCGCGCGACCGCGCACGCCTCCGCCGCGAGCCCCGCCTCGTGGCAGGCGCCCGCCAGCCGCGCCGTGATCGGCATCAGCTCGGGATTGGCCTTCTGCCCGGGCGAGAGCTGGCGGACCACGCCCGCCATCTGCGCCAGGATCTCGCCCGCGCGGTCGATCTCCCCCGCGCACGCGTGCGCCTCCGCCATGCGCAGCCGCAGCACCGCGCGATGCCACCCTTTCGCCTCGCCCGCGCCGGCCCGCGCCCGCGCCACCGCCGCCCCGAAGTCCCCCGTCCGGCACTCCGCCACCACGCAAGCCTCCTCGCACATCCACCGCAGCCCTCCGCCGCCCTTGAAGCGCTCCGCGAACGGATGAACCAGCTCGAATCGCCCGTTCAGCAGCATCGCCTTCAGCGAATCGGCGATGTACACCACCTCCAGGAAGCCTAGGAACTCCTCACGTGAGGGTGTCACGACCGACCACGCCCGTCCCCCTACGCGCACGCACCCCATCTCCAGCCGGTCGGCCACTTCGTAAGTAGCGAGCCCGGCGAAGCGCGTCAGCGCCTCTCGCCAGCGGCCGCCGAGCGCCTCCAGCCGCCCGAGGTTCACCCACGGCTGCACGCCGAACGCCGTGATCGCCGCGTCTCCAGAGCGGCGCGCTTGGCGACCGTGCCACCATAGCTGTCGCTCCGTGAGACGCCACGCCACCTCCCCGTCGCCCCTGTGTGCCGCTATAAATCCCGCGTTGTTGCCGATCCATCCCAACGTGCGAGCCCGGTCGCGGGTGTTGCGGACCGATTCAAATCGCTTCTTGATCGCGTCCACCAGTTGCCTGGCCCATGGGAGCATGGGCTCACGAGGGATGCGGTCCAGCGGCGTCAGGATCGCCGGGGTGGTCATGGGTGCGGCTTCCACAGCAGCGGAGGAAGTTGCAGCCGTCGACATTGAGATTCCTCCAGGTGCTGTTGGAACCTCTCATCCAGCGGTTGCCATTTCGGCGAGTCTCATCTTCCGCGCCGCTGCGGTTTGCTCCGACTGCTGCAGTGTGTAGCGCATCTCGTGCTTCAGGTTGCTCTTGACGCCGCAGCAAGTCCGGTGGCCGGCCTTCACGCGCGTGAGTGGGCAGGCCGCACCCTGGCATCCCGGGAGCACATAGCAGTTCTTGCAGAGGTGGTCGCTTTCGAAGTGCGGCGCGACCCAGTGTGCCATCTGCTCGTCGTGGAGCTCCAGCGAGCCGTCCGGGTGCAGCTGTCCCACCACGTTCTCCTCCAGCTCGTAGAGCGCGATGGTGCACTTCATCAGCTTTCCCGTGGCGCCCACGATGAAGTTGTACGGACGAGCCGCATAGCAGACCTGGCTTCCCGGCGCGGATTGGCTGCCGATCCCCGATTCCTGTGCCAGCCCTACTTCCACTGCTTTCTTCTGCAACTCGCGCAGCGCGACCTTTCGCTCCGACACGCCGCAAACCGCCAGCTGGTCGTCGTTGTCGCCGCCCCACTGACCCACGGCGCGAAAACGCATCTGGAAGCGCCTGTCGCCTCCGAAATCCTCGGAGATCGTCTCCATGAACTGCCCCAGGTGGGGGAAGTTGTCGCGGTCGAAGTTGACGCGCAGATCGATGTTGAACTGCTCGTCCCGCTCGGCCAGCGAACGCAGGTTGTCGAGGATCACGTGGTACGTGGGAGATCCGTCGCGCCCCACGCGCTTGCAGTCGTGCTCCTCGGGCAACCCGTCGATGGTGATCTGGAACCCGCGGCACCCCCAGTCGAGCAGCTTGGTGGCACGCTCCTCTGTGAGAAGGTACGCGTTCGTGGTCATGTGCTGGCCGAAGGTGATGCCGTGCTTCGCCGCCGTCCGGTTGAGGAACGGCTCCAGGTCTTCGATGGCCTCCCACCCGTACAGCGGCTCTCCGCCGAACCACGACACGCTCATCTCCTTCAGGTGTGGCGCACGCACCTCCACCAGGCGCTTGATCCCTTCGCGCGTATCGGGGTTCATCGTCCCGCGCTCGAACTTCTCGTAGCAGTAGACACAGCGGAAGTTGCAGTCCTCGCTGGCCAGCAGGATGAACTGAAGGATGTCCTGGCGCCCCTGCTGCTTCATGTACTGGTAGCGGAACTTGTCGAGCTCCCTGGTCCCGGCACGCACCAGGAAGCCGCGCTTGCTCATGTACTCGCCCACCTTCCCGAGCGGCTCGCCCGTGCCCTCGGGTGAGAGCAGAGTCAGCACCTGCTCGCGGTGCCGGGCGTCGAAGGCGGTAACCGCGCCGGTGTAGGTGTTCCACAGCAGGATGCGGCCATCCTCTTCCACCGTGCGGGCGTTGAAGCGAGAGGGGATCCAGCGCGTTCGCGGCTGGTAGCGAAGCTGTACCAGGGATGCGGGGACCGGCGTTTGAGCGCCTTGGTCGTACGGAGACACCTTCATGTCGATCGTCGGCGTCATTACACACACTCCTCTGGTTCGGGTCGCTTCACCGCGAAAACTCAGACCGGATGATCTCGTTCTCAGGCCGTTGACCGGCAACGCCCGGGCTGCGCATCCTACCTCCCACTTCGAAGGGATCGGCCCCCCGCCTCAGAATCACCGGAGCGGGGAGCCGAATCCGTGGGACTGGGCGGCAGCTACGACGCGGTCCCGCCGGAGCTATCCGACGACGGGAGAGTCGGGCACCCCGTATTAGAGATGGGGCAGGGGCAATTGCCATTTGTGTCTGTGCCACCCGCCACGTCCTCCAGCTCCTCGACCGACAGTTCGTCGTTGTTGCGGTCCAGATCGGCCATGGGGACCTCCAAAGAAAAGGTGAAAAGAACCGCCTTGCGTGACGTCCTCATAGGCACGCGGCGTACCGACCTCTAGATCTCCTCGAATGCGTTTGTTTCTGCGGATTCTGATTGGAAGCGCATCAAATGCAAAAGACTTGTGGTAGACGTTTAGCGTGCGGGCCGCTATTCAATAGCTGCCCGCCTCTATCGGCGGTCCGTACGGTTTGTTGTGGGGCGAACGGGGATGCGGGGCGGGGAAGATCAGGCGGATGCAGCCTATAAAGACGACGCGCCCGGCGAGGCCGCGGGCGCGTCGAATGGAGGTGCAGCGATCTGGAGATCCGCTTACTTCGCGTTGCGGGCGTAGGAGTGGGGCTTCAGGCGGTGGTGGCGGAGGAAGTCCATGAAACGGAGGTAGTCGTCCGGCTCCAGGCCGATGCGGCAGAGGAGGCGCTTGTAGCTGCCACGGCTCTCCGCCAGCCCCAGCTTGAGGATCTCGCGCACGTCGGTGCGGCTCAGCTCGCGCTCCATGAAGGGCTCGCGCACCGCCTCCCAGAAGCTCTCGCCTCCCCCCGACATCCGCTCCCACGCCAGCAGCGCCGCGCGCGACTCGCACTTCCGCGCATCCGGCGCGTGCTCGCCGGATGCGGCGGCGCTCTCGGCGCCCGCGCCGCCGTCGCCGTCCACCGGCTCCATCGCCCCCGCCAGCTCGTCGGGGCCGATCACGGGGCCCTCGGCCAGGTGGAAGCCCATGTCCATCATCGATCGCAGCTCGCGGACGTTGCCGGGCCAGGCGTAGTCGCGCAGCGTCGCCACCGCCTCGCGCGAGAGGGTGCGCGGACACTCGCAGCGCGCGCCCAGCACGGCCAGGTAGTGGCGCGCGATCAGCTCCCAGTCGCGCCCGCGCTCGCGCAGGGCGGGGACGCGGATCCACAGGTAGCGGAGGCGATAGAACAGGTCCTCGCGGAACGATCCCGCGCGCACCAGCGCCCGCAGGTCGCGGCTGGTGGCGGCGATCACGCGCACGTCCACGTGCCGCACCGTGGTGCCGCCCACGGGGACGATCTCCCCCTCGCTCAGCGCCCGCAGGAGCATGGCCTGCGCCGGGAGCGACAGCTCGCCGATCTCGTCCAGGAAGATGGTGCCGCCGTCCGCCTCCTCGAAGAGCCCGCGGTGGTCGGCCACGGCGCCGGTGAAGCTCCCGCGCTTGTGCCCGAACAGCTCGCTGGCCATCAGGCTCCCGTCGTGGAACTGCGCGCAGTTGACGCGCACGAACGGCTTGCCGCAGCGCGGGCTCATCAGGTAGAGCGAGCGGGCGAACAGCTCCTTCCCCGTCCCCGTCTCCCCGGTGAGCAGCACCACCGCCTCCGACGGGGCGAAGCGCCGCAGCCGCGTCTGCGCCTCCAGCAGCGCCTCGTCGCGGCCGATCAGCACCACCTCGCCCGCCGCGCCCCACCGCTCGCGGGAAAGGGAGCGGATGCGCTCCGCCAGCTCCGACACGTCCTCCGCCCGGAGCCCCGGGCACGCGCTGCACGGGCGCGTCATCGCCCCCCTCCCGCGCCGGCGCCGTCCGGGCCAGCCGGACGCCAGGCTCTGTCGATTAGTATCCCGAAAGGTACGCGGCAGGGAAGACGAGCATGCCTGACGCAAGAAGGATCGAGCGGCAAGGCGGGACCGCGCGGGGACGAGACCCCACGGGCGGATGGCGACAGGATGCTGAAAACACAGACCGTGGAAGCTCTCAGCATGATCCGATTCCGGCGAAGGTTACCGTCCCGCAAGGCAACGATCGAACATTCGTTTTTCGTCCGAACCGGACCGCTGACGCAACGCCCTTAGACGATATCCGGTCGCCGCCGAAGTGTCAATGAACGGCGGCAGATAATCGTGATCCGTTCGTCCGGCAGGCGGAAGGGAGGCGCGAGAGAGGAGGGCGCGGGGCGACGGACGGGGCCCGGGACGTTGCTGTCCCCTCGCCGCCCGCGCTATTCTGTCGCGGCGGCGCGGCGTCGTTCGTGGCCGCGCCCGAGATCTCCCTCCCGACCCGGATCGACGTTTCCGCATGCGCATCGGCCACGGCTACGACTCCCACCGCTTCGCCGAAGGGCGCAGGCTGGTCCTCGGCGGCGTCGAGATCCCCGCGGAGCGCGGGCTGGACGGCCACTCCGACGCCGACGCCGTCGCGCACGCCGTCACCGACGCGCTGCTGGGCGCCGCCGGCCTGGGCGACATCGGCCGCCACTTCCCGCCCACGGACGCGCAGTGGAAGGACGCCGACTCCATCGTGCTGCTGGACCGCGTGGTGCGGCTGCTGGAGGGCCGCAACTACCAGGTGGTCAACGTCGACGTCACCATCGTCACCGAGGCGCCGAAGATCGGGCCGCACGTGCCCGCCATGCAGGAGCGGCTGTCGCAGGTGCTGGGCATCTCCCCCGACCACATCTCCATCAAGGGAAAGTCCAACGAGGGGATGGGGTGGATCGGCCGGGGCGAGGGGCTGGCCTGCTTCGCCGTCGCCCTGATCGACGCCATGGAGACCGTAGACGCCGTCCACGCCCGCCATCGCCGAGACGTGAGTGCGTGAGTGCGTGAGTGCGTGAGTGCGAAGGTGCGAAGGTGCGAAGGTGCGAGGTGCGGGGGTGCGGGGGTGCGGGGGTGGCGATGCTGATCTGATGATGATCTGACTAGCAGCCTGTCATTCCGAGTGGGGCCCGATGCGCCGCGACCGAGTACGCACGGATGCGTGCCGGGCCCCCGAGGAATCTAGCCGAGGCCCGCGCGAGGCCCGCCCGACGCACGAAAGCCTCGGCCGCGCCGACCTCGCGCCGCGCAGCGTGCGCCCGCCGCTGTTGTGCGTGGGGCCAGCATCGTGCAATCGGACTTGTCCAGGGACGGAGACCGCAGGCGGACCTCGCGGCCGCAGCGTTGTCGCGCGTCCTCGGCCGTACACCCGGCAACTGGCTTCTACAGCGGAAGCGCACGCTTCGCGGCGCGGGATCGCGTGGAGGCGGGCCGGGAAGCGGGCGGCGGGCTTCGCCTGGCGCACGGTAGATTCCTCGGGCGCCGCGCAGGCTGTGTCGCGACGTAGGGGTCGGCGCATGCGGCGCCGCTCGGAATGACAGTCTTCCGGAGCCGTTCAGGACTCAGGACTTTCGTTCTCTCGCACTTCCGTCCAAGAGGCAACCGTTTTGGGAGGACTGATCGATTCGCTGCTGGCGTGGATGCAGGGGCTTCCGCCGCTGCTGGTCTACCTGGTGATCGGCGGGTTCGCGGCGCTGGAGAACGTCTTTCCGCCGGTGCCGGCGGACGTGATCGCGCTGTTCGGCGGGTTCCTGGCGGGGCAGGGGGTGGTCAACCCCTGGATCGCCTTCCTGATCGTCTGGGGGTGCAACGTCGCCGGCGCCATGCTCATGTACTGGGTGGGGCGCCACTACGGCACCGGCTTCTTCCAGGGCCGCGTCGGCCGGATGATCCTGCAGCCCGGGCAGATGGCCCGCCTCTCCGACTTCTACCAGCGGCGCGGGACCATCGTCATCTTCGTCTCCCGCTTCCTCCCCATGTTCCGCGCGGTCGTCCCCGTCTTCGCGGGGACCAGCGGGATCGGGCCGGTGCGCGCGGCCATCCCCATCGCCCTCGCCTCGGCGGCGTGGTACGCCATCATCGTGTACCTGGGCGCCACCGCGGGCGAGAACTGGGAGCAGATCCGCGCCGCGGTCGAGAGCTCGGGGAAGTGGCTGGCGCTGGCGGCGGGGGTGCTGGGGATTATCGTGGCGTGGTGGTGGTGGCGGAGCCGCAAGGCGGAGCAGCGGCGGACGGAGACGTGAGCGCGCCGGAGTCCGCCGCCACCGACGCGGCGCTGCGGCGCTTCGCCGTGGAGCCGTTCCTGGACCACCTGCGCTTCGAGCGCGGCGTGGCCGCCAACACGCTCGACGCGTATCGCCACGACGTGGTGCGGCTGGCCGCGTTCGCCCGCTCGCTGGGGCGCGAGGCGCCGGGGGACGTCACCACGGCGGACCTGCGCGCCTTCCTGATGCTGCTGAAGGACCTGGGGCTGGCGCCCTCGTCCATCGCGCGGAACGTGGCCGCGGTGCGCACCTACTACCGCTTCCTCCTGGGCGAGAACGAGATCACGGCCGACCCCAGCGACCGCATCGACGCGCCGCGCGCCTGGAAGAAGCTCCCCGACGTCCTCACCGTCCCCGAGATCACGGCGCTGATGGAGGCGCCCGACCCGCTGCACGCCCTGGCCTGGCGCGACAAGGCGATGCTGGAGTTCGCCTACGCCAGCGGCGTGCGCGTCTCGGAGCTGGTCGGCATCCGCGTGCGGCACCTGCACCTGGACGACGAGTTCGCCAGCGTCTTCGGGAAGGGGAGCAAGGAGCGGCTGGTGCCCATCGGCCGGCGGGCCATCGGCGCGCTGGCCATCTACCTGCGCGACACCCGGCCGAAGCTGGACCGCGGGAAGACGGACGGCCGCGTCTTCCTGAACGCGCGAGGCGGCCCGCTGACGCGGATGGGGGTGTGGAAGATCCTGCGCAGCCACGTGGAGCGGGCGGGGATCGAGAAGCACGTGAGCCCGCACACCCTGCGGCACTCCTTCGCCACGCACCTGCTGGAGGGCGGCGCGGATCTCGTGGCCGTGCAGGAGATGCTGGGCCACGCCGACATCTCCACCACGCAGATCTACACCCACGTGGACCGCACCTTCCTGGCCCAGCAGCACAAGAGCTTCCACCCCCGCGGGTGAGATCGGACCCTCGCGTCGTTCTCCCTGCCCATTCTCACCGGAATCCCATCACGCGCCCCTTCCGCGAAGCCTGCCGTCGCACGCAGATTCAGGTGGTGCGGGCGATGGAAATCGGTTCGCCCGCAAGCAAGTTCTAGCTTCCGACCTCGTTCGTAGCGTAGGTTTGGAATCCGCGCGACGGGAGAATCCAGTTTGGAGACGGTGATCCGGAGCTGGATTTCAGATGAGGTGAATTGGGTATCGCATGATCCTGGTGATAGATAACTACGACAGCTTCACGTTCAATCTCGTGCAGTACCTGGGGGAGCTCGGCGCGGAGATGGACGTCCGGCGCAACGACGAGCTCACCGTGGACGAGATCGAGCGGATGGCTCCCGAGCGGATCGTCATCTCTCCCGGGCCGTGCACGCCGGCGGAGGCGGGCGTCTCGGTGGACCTCATCCGGCGGATGGGGCCCACGACGCCGATCCTGGGCGTGTGCCTGGGGCACCAGTCCATCGGCGCGGCGTACGGCGGCGACGTGGTGCGCGCCCGGCGGGTGATGCACGGGAAGACGTCGCCCATCGAGCACACCGGCGAGGGGATCTTCCGCGGCGTCCCCAGCCCCCTCACCGTGGCCCGCTACCACTCGCTGGTCATCGAGCCCTCCACCCTCCCCGACGAGCTGGAGGTCATCGCCCGCACCGGCGAGGCCGGGTGGGAGGACGAGATCCAGGCCGTGCGCCACCGGGAGCATCCCGTGTGGGGCGTGCAGTTCCACCCCGAGTCCATCGCCAGCGAGTCCGGCAGGGACATCCTCCGCAACTTCCTGGAGCTCTAGATGATGCTTCGCCGGCTGTGCCTTCTGGCGGCGCTCGCGGTGGTGCTGCCGGCGGCCCCGGTGCGCGCGCAGGACGTGCGCATCTCGGGCGACGACCGCTCGCCCGCGGCGCAGCTCGCCCGCGAGATCCTCGCGCGCCGCAACTACGTCCGCATCGACCGCGACACCACGCTCCCCGCCGACTTCCGCGCGCCGGGCGACCTCGTCGTCTACGACGCCGAGGTGCGGCTGGAGGGGACGGTGGAGGGGTCCGTCGCGGTCATCGGCGGCGACTTCTTCATCCGGCCGCGCGCCCGCATCGGCGGGGACATCGCGGTCATCGGCGGCGGCGTGTACACGTCGGCGCTGGCCACCACGGGGCGGATCCTCTACCCCAACCCGCGCTCCCAGGTGGCGCTGGAGGGCGACAGCGCCGCCGCCGACACCTCGGCCACGCTGGACGTGACGCTCACGCCGCCGCGGCCGGCGCGGCTGGTCACCTTCCTTCCCGCCCCGTATCCCAGCTACGACCGGGTCAACGGGCTCACGGCCTCCCTCGGCGCGCGGATCCTTCCCACGCGCAGCTCGTCGGGGCCGCGGCTGGACGTCTGGGGATCGTACCGCCAGGAGAACCCGGACCACGCGGGCGGCGGGGTGCGCGCGGACGTGCCGCTGGGGACGCAGAACCTGCGCGTGGTGGGCGAGCTTTCGCGCGGGACGCGCACCAACGACGCGTGGATCCGGAACGACCTCTCCAACTCCATCGCGGTGCTGCTGCGCGGCGGCGACTACCGCGACTACTACGACGCGGACCGCGCCTCGGTCCTGCTGACGCGCCCGGTGGGGAAGCCGCTGATCGCGGGGGAGAGCTGGCTCTCGCCGCGCATCGGCCTGCAGTGGGAGCGGGCGCGGTCGCTGGAGACGAAGGACGTGTGGTCGCTCTTCGAGGGCGACAACAAGGGGCGCGTGAACCCGCCGGTGCTGGAGGGGGACATCGTCTCGGCGCTGGTGGGGGCGGACCTGCGGGTGCAGGGGCGCCTCTCCGGCTTCAGCGGCGGGGCGCACCTGGAAGTGGGGCTCCCGGGCGCCGGCGACGCGGAGTTCACGCAGGCGCTGGTGGAGGGGACGTACGAGACCACGGCCTTCCGCACGCACCTGGTGGAGGTGTACTTCCGCGGGATGATGCCGCTCTCGGGCGACGCGCCGCCGCAGCGCTTCGGGATCCTGGGGGGCGGGGGGACGCTGCCGACCGTGGACGTGGCGGAGTTCCGCGGCGACCACCTGGCGTTCATCGAGGCGGTGTACGCGGTGCCGATCACCTGGATCGAGCTGCCGTTCCTGGGCGTCCCCAACCTGGAGGCGCTCTACGCCACCGGCGCGGCCTGGGAGAGCGGCGACGACATGCCGGGATGGGTGCAGAACCCCGGCGTGGGCCTGGCCTTCACCCTGGCCCGCGTCCGCTTCTACGTGGACCCGTCGAACCAGGCCACCAAGCTCAACTTCAGCTTCTCGATCCCGCGGTTCTGATCAGGGGTTCGTCGGGAGATACGGATCGGGAGATGTAGGTCGAGAAATCGAGAGCGCGCCCCTCCTCCGCGTCGGCGGGGGAGGGGCGCGGGCCTTGGGGGATCGTGCAGGGCGGGGGACAGCCTCCCGCTTACCCTGCCGTGAGCGGAATCGAACACTCAAGTTCCTGGCGCACCCACGGTCATTGGACCAGCCTCAAGTCCCCATCGACGAACATGAAGAAGTCGCATTGCACCTCCCGCCCAGGACGAACCGCGATGGTTCGCTCCGTCGTCGCGAGACCGATGCGACTCAAGTGGACCGTGATCCGCGCTCCCGACCCCGCGCGGTTGAGCGGAACCACCAGACGGTACGTGCCATCGTTCCGGCTGACCGTGCGCGCAGCCCTGTCCACCCTGAAAACGGCGCTCCGCACGGGTGATCCATCCTCCGCGTGCACCACGCGCCCGACGAGCACCATCTGGCTGTCCGGAGCCACGGCCGGGGGCAGGGGATCGAGGGTGGCCTGGACGAGCACCTCCCGGCCGCGGACGACCTCGGCCGATCCGGTCCACGGCGCGTAGCCGGGCGCCGCGACTTCCAGCGGGATGCGTCCCGGCGGGTGGACGAGGAGAAAACCGCTGTCCAGGGGGAGGGATCCGGGATACGGCGTGCGCAGCCCCGGGCCGGCGTCGGCGATCGCCTCGCCCGTGCGAGAGTCGCGCACCACCACGCGCGCGCTTCCCGTGTTCCGCACGATGCGCTCGCTGTCGCCGCGCTTTTCGACCAGCACCGCGCCCGTGCCCCAGGGCTTCGCGCGCAAGCGCCACTGTCGGAGCGGAGCGGTGGCGCACCCCTGTGTCAGGGCGAACGCCACGGCCAGAGCCATGGCTGTGGATCCCCGCATGAAGCCGTTCTTCCGCATGAATTTTCCCCGCTCAGCGTGTACGGCCCGTTCCCGGAAGCAGGAGCCGTTTTCCCTCACCAGACAACGCTCGCGATGCGGGGATTGCGACGCATCCGTCGACCGCGCCAGATCGTGCGACGAATCGCCGGAAGGAGGGGACCGCGGCTCGATCGGTCAGCGATAGTGATGCGCGGCATCAGTACGGGGCGGAATCACAGCCCGCGCAGGAGGCGGACCTCCGCGCGGTCCGGCGTGAAGCCGACCTTTTCGCTGACGCGGATCATCGGGGGGCTGGCGGAGCGGGCGAGAGCCCGGGTGAAGCCGCGGCGGCGGGCTTCGCGGGCGGCGACGACCTTGAGGACGGTCGCCAGGCCGCGGCCTCGGATGTGGCGGGGGAATGGACGTCGGCTGGCCTGAACGCAACGAACGCGCGCGGAGTTTCGCCCAGCCGCTTCGGATCGTCAGGCCCGGCCCGAACGGCTCCATCCCGGGATTCTGATCGAAAGCGGTCGGCAGGGAGATCCATGCCGGGAGATGAAGATCGCGCCCCTCCTCCGCATCGGCGGGGGAGGGGCGTGGTGGTTGGGGATGAGGGGCCGTGGAGATGCCGGACGAGTTTTCGCACCGCGAGCCGGGCCGCCGGACGCGACGTTCGGCGGCCTCATTTTCCGCCGGCTCAGCGCCTGAGCTCGATCCTTCCGCCTTGCGTGCAGTTGGACGACCTCCACGAGCCGGAGAGCGCGCTGCGGCTTCCGCCCAGCGTGGCCGTCATCCCGGTGCAGATCGTGAGGTTGTCGGGGTTCTCGTAGGCGAACGGGGCGGCGATGTTCAGCGCCATGGCCGCCCCTCCCACGCTCCCCGAGAAGCGCCGCTTCTGCGACGCGCCGCCGCGGACGATGCTGAAGCTCCCCCGGATCGTGGAGTTGCACTGGGTGAAGGAGAACACGGCCTCCCAGGGCCCCCCCGAGTCCGGGTTCGACATCGTTCCCGACATCGACCCGTCGAACGGCTGCTGACCGGTCAGGTAGACCAGGCGCCTGTCGTCGCGCGTCACCGCGTCCGAACCCTCCACGTACACGAAGGGAAGCGCCAGGACCAGCTGAAGGAGCTGATCCTCGGTGGCCGACGGGTTTTCCATGAAGACGCGCCTTCCGGCGGCGTGGTTGCTCAGGTCCATCGCCTTCGCCCTCCGGTCGGCGAGCGGCGACTGGTCGGTGATCCCCGACTCGTGCGCCGTGGTGAACTTCTCGGTGAACGCGAGGGCCTGGGCCACGCCGTACTCGGCCGCGATCCGCCGGGCCATCACCGCGTTCCAGTAGGCGTGCCGCACGGCGTCGGCGCGATCGTCCCGGTACCCGGTCGGCGCGTCGCAGGGGAAGGTCGACTGCCCCGCGAGGTTGGCCAGCCCCGGGGCGTTCCGGGCCGCGTACCCGGAGAGCGGATCGCCGATCAGCACCTTCCATTCGTCCCAGGTGAGCTGCAGCAGCACGCCCACGCCGGCCGCCGCCACGTCCGGGGCGCGCTCCCGCCTCGCCGCCGAGGCCCCCTGCCGCTTGATCTCGTCGAACACCGCGCGCGCCAGCCGGGGCGAGCTTTGCCTGAGGGTGGGGTCGGCGGCCACCACCCGGTCGAACGCGGCCGAGAGCGCGTCGTAGCTGGGCGGCGGCACCCGTTCGATCTCGCTGACCGGGATGCCGTTGATCGCGACCCCGGGCCCGGTCGGCGAGTCGCCGCCGCCGCACCCCCAGAGCGCCGCGGCGAGCCAGACGGGAACCAGCCAGCTCCGCGGGCGCGCGCGGCGGAGGCGACGGGGGGAGGAGCACAGGGTCATCGGCGGCCTTCCTTTCGTGGGGGATGATGAGCTTCGGGATGGAGGGGTGCGTCACGACCGCCCGGGCGGGAGGCTGACGGCCGCGGGGCTCGGCGCGGCCTCGCTCGGGCCTCGCACCGAATGGGACGGACGGGGTACTCGCTTTTCGTGGGGAGCGCGTGATCGAGCGCGCGGCGGGCGCGGGCTCCTCCATCCGGCACGCGGCGGAGCGCCCAGGCGGCGACGCGATCGCCGGAGTCTTTGACAAATTCCGCGCGGAACGCTAGCTTCATTGGCGTGAATATTGCAGCCGCAACGCCAATCCCCCTGTCCCGCAAGGGCCGATGAACACCCGCGTCCTGGGTGTGATTCCCGCCCGTCTCGGCTCCACCCGTCTCCCGCGAAAGCCGCTGTACCCGGTCGCCGGCAGGCCCCTCGTGGAGTGGGTCTGGCGCCGCGTCGTTTCGCTGGAGATCTTCGACGAGATCGTGGTGGCGACGGACAGCCCGGAGGTCCACGAGACCGCCCGGGCCTTCGGCGCGCGCGTGGCGATGACCCGCGAGGACCATCCGTCGGGAACCGACCGCGTCGCCGAGGTGGCGCGGTCGCCCGAGTTCCGCGAATATCCCCTGATCGTCAACGTGCAGGGCGACGAGCCGTTCGTCCGCCGCGAGCACGTGGAGATGGCGGTGGGGCTGGTGCGGGACGGCGGATGGGACGTGGGGACGGTGGCGACGCCGATCCAGTCGACGGAAGAGTGGCGCGAGCCCGCCGTGGTCAAGGTGGTGCGCGGGGACGACGGGGGCGCGCTGCTCTTCAGCCGCGCCCCCGTGCCGCACCCGCGCGACGCCGAGCCCGACTTCCGGAGCGGGCTCTACCTGCGCCACGTGGGGATCTACGGCTACACCCGCGACGCCCTGCTGCGCTGGGTGGCGCTCCCCGAGGGCGCGCTGGAGCGCGCCGAGCGGCTGGAGCAGCTTCGCCCGCTGGCGGCCGGGGTGCGCATCGGCGTGGCCGTCGGCCGGCCGGCGGAGGGCGGGGTGGACACCCCGGCCGACGCGGCGCGCGCGGAGGCAGTGTTGGAATCGATGAACGAAAATCTCAGCCTGGAGCGAGCACTCCCATGACCGCCCTGAACACGGCGCCCACCAAGTACATCTTCGTCACCGGCGGCGTCGTCTCGTCGCTGGGGAAGGGGATCGCCGCGGCTTCCATCGGGCGGCTGCTGGCGGAGCGGGGCCTGCGCGTCACCATCCAGAAGTTCGATCCCTACATCAACATCGACCCCGGGACGCTCTCGCCCTTCCAGCACGGCGAGGTGTTCGTCACCGAGGACGGCGCCGAGACCGACCTGGACCTGGGGCACTACGAGCGCTTCGTGGGGGAGAACCTCACGCAGGCCAACTCCATCACCACGGGGCGGATCTACCAGGAGGTGATCACCCGCGAGCGCCGGGGCGAGTACCTGGGCGCCACCGTGCAGGTGATCCCCCACATCACCGACGCCATCAAGGCCGCCGTCCGCCGCCTGGCGCCCAACCACGACGTGGTGATCACCGAGATCGGCGGGACGGTGGGCGACATCGAGTCGCTGCCGTTCCTGGAGGCGATCCGCCAGTACCGGCAGGAGGTGGGGCGCGAGCACACGCTCTTCATCCACCTCACGCTGATCCCCTACATCGCCGCCGCGGGGGAGCTGAAGACCAAGCCCACGCAGCACTCGGTGCGCGAGCTGATGGAGATCGGGATCCAGCCGGACGTGCTGATCTGCCGCGCCGAGCACCCGGTGAGCGCGGAGATGCGCCGCAAGATCGCCCTCTTCTGCAACGTGGACGTGGCGGCGGTCATCGAGGCGCGCGACGCCTCCACCATCTACGAGGTGCCGCTGGACTACGCCCGGCAGCGCCTGGACGAGCTGATCACCTCCAAGCTGGGGCTGGAGACGGAGCGGCCGGCGCTGGCGGAGTGGAAGCAGCTGGTGGAGCGCATCAAGGCGCCCAAGAACGGCGAGGTCCGCATCGCCGTCGTCGGCAAGTACGTGGCGCTGGTCGACTCCTACAAGTCGGTGCAGGAGGCGCTGATCCACGGCGGGATCGCCAACGACGTCAAGGTGCGCATCGACTGGCTCTCGTCGGAGGACTTCGAGAACGGGCAGAGCGCGGACAAGCTGGCGCAGTACCACGGGCTCCTGATCCCCGGCGGCTTCGGCGTGCGGGGCGTGGAGGGGATGCTCTCGGCGATCCGCTGGGCGCGCGAGAACGGGCTCCCCTTCTTCGGCATCTGCCTGGGGCTGCAGACGGCGGTGATCGAGTTCTCGCGCTCCGTCTGCGAGATCGCGGGGGCGCACTCGGCCGAGTGGGACGACAAGACGCCGGACCCGGTGATCTGCCTGATGGACTCGCAGCGCCAGGTCACCGACCTGGGTGGGACGCAGCGGCTGGGCACCTACACGGCGCGGCTGGCTTCCGGATCTCGCGCGGCGGAGATCTACGGCGGGCTGGAGATCAGCGAGCGCCACCGGCACCGCTACGAGGTGAACAACGCCTACCGCGAGACGCTGGAGGAGAAGGGGCTGCGCGTCTCCGGCCTTTCGCCGGACGGGAACCTGGTGGAGATGATCGAGCTCCCGTCGCACCCGTGGTTCGTGGCCACGCAGGCGCACCCGGAGCTCAAGAGCCGCCCGGACCGCCCGCACCCGCTCTTCGCCTCGTTCGTGGGCGGCGCCGTGGCGCGCCGCGACGCGCTGGCCGCGGAGTCCAAGGAGCAGCGGGTGCGCGAGGAGCTGGCCGTTGCCGGGGACTGAGCCGATGGACGCGCGGTTCGCGACCCACGAGGCGGCGAACGCGCCGCTCCCGGCGGAGGTGGTCCACCTCTTCCGCCCCGGCGCGCCCTTCTTCCTGATCGCCGGGCCGTGCGTGCTGGAGGGCGAGGCGCTGAACCTCCAGGTGGGCGAGGCGCTCGCGCGCCTGGCCGACGACCTGGGGCTCCCCATCCTCTTCAAGGCGTCGTTCGACAAGGCCAACCGCTCCTCCGCCGGCTCGCCGCGCGGGCCGGGGATGGAGCACGGGCTGGAGATGCTGGACCGCGTCCGCCGCGCCACGGGGCTCCCGCTGCTGACCGACGTGCATCACCCGGAGCAGTGCGAGCCGGTGGCGCAGGTGGTGGACGTCCTGCAGATTCCCGCCTTCCTCTGCCGGCAGACGGACCTGCTGGTGGCGGCGGGGGAGACGGGGCGGCCGGTGAACGTGAAGAAGGGGCAGTGGATGGCGCCGGCGGAGATGCGCGGCGCGGTGGACAAGCTCCGCCGCTCCGGCGCTGGCGGCGTGGCCGTCACCGAGCGCGGCACCTTCTTCGGCTACGGCAACCTGGTCGTGGACATGCGCTCCTTCGCGGAGATGCGCGAGGCGTGCGAGGCGCCCACGGTCTTCGACGGTACGCACTCGGTGCAGCGCCCGGGCCAGGGCGCCGGCGTGAGCGGCGGCGATCCGCGCCACATCCCCGCGCTCGTCCGCGCGGCGGTGGCGGCCGGGGCGGACGCGCTCTTCCTCGAAGTCCACCCGGAGCCGGCGAAGGGGCTGTCGGATACGACCAACATGCTCCCCCTCGCCCGCCTGCGGCCGCTGATGGAGCAGGTGCTGGACATCCGCGCCGCGCTGGAGACGGCGGAGGACGCGGAAGCGGCCGAGTCGATCGAGTCGAACGCCGAAGCGACCGGGGGCGCGCGTGGCTGAGGCGATCTCCCCCGAGCTGGCCCGCCGCATCCGGCTGGTCGCCCTCGACGTGGACGGCGTGCTGACGGACGGCGGGATCTACCTGGGCGCCACCGACGGCGGCGAGCGCGTGGAGCTGAAGCGCTACGACATCCAGGACGGGCTGGGGATCCGCCTCCTCCAGGAAGCCGGGATCACCGTCGCCATCGTCACCGGGCGCGAGTCGCATTCGGTTCGATTGAGGGCCGAGGAGCTGGGGATCGACGAGGTGCACCAGGACCGGTCGGCGGCCAAGCTGCGCATCTTCCAGGAGATGCTGGGGCGGCTGGACATCTCCTGGGAATCCGTCGCCTTCGTGGGGGACGACCTCCCCGACGTCGCCATCCTCAAGCGGGTGGGGCTCCCCGCCGTCGTGGGGAACGCGACCAGCGACGCGCGGGCCTACGCCGTATGGGCGGCGAAGAAGGAGGGCGGCCGCGGCGCGGTGCGGGAGTTCGCCGAGGCGCTGCTGACGGCGCGCGGGGTGTGGGCGGAGCGGGTGGAGGCCTACGTGCGCGACCGGGAGGCGGGGATTTGACGGCGATGGCGGCCGATCCCCTGGCGCCAGCGGAAGCACGCGGCCTCTCCCTTCCCGACGCGCTGGAGCGCGCCCGGACGGTGATCCGCCAGGAGGCGCAGGCCGTGGCCGCGCTGGAGGCGCGCATCGACGAAGGGTTCGCGGGGGCGCTGGAGGCCATCCTGGACTCGCACGGCCGCGTGATCGTGGCCGGGGTGGGGAAGAGCGGGATCATCGGCCGGAAGATCGCCGCCACGCTGACGTCGACGGGGACGCCGGCCACCTTCCTCCACCCGGTGGAGGCGCTGCACGGCGACCTGGGGATCGTGGACGCGGGCGACGTGGCCATCCTCCTCAGCAAGAGCGGCGAGACGGACGAGCTGCGCGGGCTGGTGGAGTTCCTGGGGCGGCTGGGGGTGCGGCTGGTGGCGATGACCGCCAACGTGCACTCCTCGCTGGCGAGGCAGGCGGAGTTCGTCCTGGACTGCTCGGTGGCCGAGGAAGCATGCCCGCACGACCTGGCCCCCACCTCCTCGACGACCGCCGCGCTGGCGATGGGCGACGCGCTCGCCGTCGCCTTGCTGCTGCGGCGCGGTTTCGGGCGTGAGGACTTCGCCCGGCTCCACCCCGGCGGCGCGCTGGGACGCCGGCTCCTGCTGACGGTGCGCGACGTGATGCTGACGGCCGATCTCCCGCTCCTGCGGCCGACGGCCACGATGCGCGAGTGCGTGGTGCTGCTGGCGGAGAAGCGCGGGACGGTGGCGGTGGTGGACGAGGACGCAACCCTTTTGGGCGTCGTCACTTCGGGAGACCTGACGCGTTTGATGGAGCGGGAGGAACACTTCTTCTCCATCGCCGTATCGGAGATCATGACCCGAAATCCCCGGACCGCCGAACCGGGCCAGCTCGCCGCCGCCGCCGTGGGGCTGATGGAGCGGCACGGCGTCATGGCGCTCCCCGTCGTCGACGAGGCGGAGCACGTCATCGGCATGGTGCACCTGCACGACCTGATGCGCGCCGGAGCGGTGTAGGGCGGTTCGACCGGGATCGACACGGATCGGACTTTGTCCAGATCGAAGTCGCGGAAGTGCAGTCCTAACCGGAATCTAAGCGCGAAAACCCGCGCGAAAACGTAAGATTCTCCCCGTCCAGCGTGCTCGACGACCGAGCCCCCACGCGGCGAGGGAGATGATGAGAGATGAACGAGAAGATCCGCATCCTGGCAATCGCAGCGACCGCCGTCCTCGGGGCGGCGTGCGGGCCCGCGCCGACCAACCCCACCACGGGGACGATCGACGCGGACGCCAGCCAGGTGACCTACGACATGAACATGCGCGTGACGGAGAACGGCATCCTGAAGGCCGACCTCTTCGCCGACACGGCCATCACGCCGGTGGGCGAGACGCGCACGCAGATGAAGAAGGTGCGGCTCACCTTCTTCAACCCCGGCGAGCCGCCGTCCAAGCTCACCTCCAAGACGGGCGAGTACGACCAGCAGTCGGGGGCCATGATCGCGCGCGGCAACGTCGTCCTGATCGTCCCGGGCGACAAGGGGCCGCGCACCATCAAGAGCGAGGAGCTGCACTGGGACCAGCGCTCCGACCGCGTGTGGAGCGAGCTGGTCACCTCCATCAACGAGGCGGGGCAGACGCTGGTGACCAAGGGGTTCACCTCCAACGCCAAGTTCACCAACGTGCAGGGGAACGACGCCCGGGTCACCGGCGTGAAGGTGGGCGAGGGGGGGATCCGCTTCTGATGCCGCGCATCCTCGCCGCCGCGCTGGGCGCCCTCGCGCTCTGCCTCGCCGTCCCCACGCGGGCCGCGGCGCAGAACACCTGCGAGCTGGTCTACCAGAACGGCCCCTGGACCTCCGTGGGCGATCCCGCGCAGCGGGTGATCTCGGCCGACGGGCCGCTCCTGGTGCGCTGTGCCGCGGGCGAGGAGCTGCGCGCCGACAGCGCGGTGATCTACCAGACCATCAACGAGGTCCACCTCTTCGGGCAGGTGGACTACCAGGACCCGGGGCGCGCGCTCACCTCCGACCGCGCCACCTACAACTCGGCGACGGGGCGGCTGTACGCCACCGGCAACGTGGTCTTCACCGACAAGAACCGCGGGAGCACCCTCCGCGGGCCCGAGCTGGAGTACTACCGCGCTGGC